>Ga0209347_1001005_pt1 | contig 53956 bp, 49 predicted proteins | sample AutmiccommuBRH23_FD_187382 | JGI IMG/M metagenome (GOLD analysis project Ga0209347, IMG submission 187382) | Deep subsurface microbial communities from Mt. Terri, Switzerland - Autotrophic microbial communities BRH/23 (SPAdes) (version 2) | ecosystem: Environmental > Aquatic > Deep subsurface >... | reverse complement strand
GCGATCTGGGCGCCTTCGAGTGGCTGGCCGGTTGCGGCTTCGGTAACTTCCACGGTCAGGGTATGGTCTGTGGTCTGGGCGCGCATCGCGGTAGATATGAAAAGGAGCATCCCCAAAATCAGCATACCCTTTTTACATGCCATCTCCTTTAAATTTTTTAGCCTCCATCCCGGATATAAATTAGTCGTTGTGCTCATATCATTAATACAGTTGTGTTCATCCTGAGCTATTAAGGCAGCCCGAGAAAGTATTCGAATTCGGGTTACACAGGGTCAACGCAGGCCGGCTGGCTGAAGCCCACTAGTAATGGCAGAACCGGGCAATATGCTATCTTCCTGAAATGGTGGCTCATCCTTTAATCTTAACTTGTCCTTACTTCTTTTTTGTTTTGTCTTTCTCTGAGTTTCTCATCACTTCATCTGAAGCCATACTGTCGGTCCCGGAGCATCTGCCGGGAAATTATCAATCAGGCCATTGTGGTGGCCTCAAAGCCGTTCTGTATCGCGTTTCGCTGCAGGCAGCCGTTGTTACCGGACTACAATCAATGGGGCAGGCACTGCCGGGTGGGCATACTTCGCATCCTTCCGGGCTGTAGGCCATGAACCGTTCCACCGGTTCTTCTTCAATTTCCCTGCGCTCAATGAACACATAGGCTGTTGTGGTAGCGGCCGCGGTGAACCGGCCGAACACAATATCGTTGCTATTGCCCAAATTCGTTATATTGCCAATAAGGGCGGCAGGCGGCGGGGCATTCAGGCCGCTGTTGTTGTCTACCAGGTCTTTCAATACCCGGTAATATTCATAGGCCGTAGGGGTCAGGCTCAGTTGCTGTAATTCCACTACCATATCCTCCCGGGTGTAAAGGGGGATATTGGCAACGGCATGGGATGTAAGGGACTGTCCGTTGCTCAGGCGGTCATCCAGGATGCGGATCTCTTCGGGATAGCGAATCTTCCAGCAGGCAGACGGGCATTTATAATCGTAATAATTAGCAACGTTGGTGCCCTGGTAAGGGCCCATACATTCCCCTTCCCTGAATATTCCAAGGAAGCATCGCTCGCAATTGTCAAGGTTTTCAAAGGAACGGTAGCTCCAGTAATAATAGTTGTCAACCTCCCCGGGATCATTGAAATCGATAATAATTTCATGGCCGGGAACAAATTTTTCCGAAGCTTCCCGATAGAACAGCCTGGGTTTATATTCAGCCCTGATGTTCGTTATGGGTACCGGATCAGATACAGGCTCATAGGTAGATCTGTAATGGGTTCCATCCTGTAAGCGGATATCAAGAAGCCAGGATTCCCCCGACTTTACCACAAAACCGGAAGGGGGGGCATAGCTATCTTCCAACTCCATAAACGCCACCTCGCGCATTGTAGCCTGTTCTACCAGGGTTACCTGGGCGCCACCGATAAAATTTACCACATATACCCCAAACTCTATTGCCGATGTACTGATGGTTACGGAAGTAGCCCCTTCTGCAGTAGAAGCAAAACCTTCAATAAAAACCAATCCTTCCCTGTACTCAAAATCAGGGTCAACCGGGTCAATACAGCTTTGTTGGCCGTAGCTTATCAGCAATGGCAACAGCAGGTAATATGATTTCTTTCTTAAGCGAAATCGTGTCATTTTTCCTTAGGTTGTTCTATCTGTTCTTTTAATTGTTCACCTTATAAGATATCATATATGCACCCTGATCCTGATCATTAACCGCAACATCCACCACCAGGCCATGCTAAGAATCGGGCCAGTATTGTGGTTTTACTGCAGTCCTGAACCTTCCTTCGCTGCAAGCGGCGGTATAAACCTGAAATGCCGGGGCTTCGGGTCCTTCGGTCACCGGGCTCAACTCCGTATCAAGTGGTTCTTCAGGAATAAGCATCCGCTCAATATAAACCGGCATAACAGTGGTGGCTGCGGCGGTAAACCTTCCTAAAACAAATTCTTCCCTGTTTGCGGGGTTATAAATGTTACCAACCAGGGCAGCCGGCAGGGGGGCATTCAGGCCGGAATTGTTATCGATCAGGTCCTTTAGCGTTTTCAGGTAATTATGGGCGGCTTCGCTTACGGAAAACTGCTGCAGTTCAACGACGATATTCTCCCGCGTATAAAGGGGGATGGTGGCTACGGGCAGGGATTGTACATTTTTCCCGTCCGTAAACCGGTCTGAATAAATGCTTATTTCCTCCGCATAGCGTATCCGCCAGCAATCCGGTTCACAATAATAAACATAGAAAGGCATCAGGGGCGGGCTGCTGTTCCATGGAATACAATCCCCTCCGCGGTAAATGGAATTAGAGCAGGTCTTGCAGATGCTCAACTTCTCATAAGAACGGAATCGCCAGTAATAAAAGTTTTCTTCGCCTGCCGGATCGGGCAGGTCTATGGATATGCTGTGGCCGGGGATAAAATCTTCGAATTCCGCGCTGTAATCCAATTCCGGATCATAATTGACCACCAGGTTGGCGACGGCTACCGGCTCCAGGATGGTCTCGGGTTCCGAGCGGTACTGGGTCCCGTTGTTAAGCGTTACATGTAACTCCCAGGTTTCACCGGGGTTTACCGCAAATTCCCCGGGAGGGATATAGGTTTCGCCTGTTTCCGCCAATTCGACGGCTTGTCCTGTAACGGAATTTAATAACTGGACAGTTGCTCCTTTTACAAAAAGGTTCGTTTCAACTCCAAAATTATTGGTTGTTTCCCAGATATCCACATATGAGCCCCCCGGCGTACTGGCCGCCAGCGCATCAATATAAACCAGGCCTTCCCGGTATTCAAATCCGGGTTGCACAGGGTCCACACAGGATAGTGCCAGGAAAAAGGCGAGAGCTATACAGCAGGCTCCCTGGTGTTGGTTGGTCATGTTAAAGCAGCAGAAAAGGATGTTAAAATCCCTAATATAGAATTAATTAGCTTTTGCCGCCTAATTAAATTCTGTCATCAACTAACCTAAATCTGTACCCCGTGGCTACTTTAATTGCATTTGGAAGGGTTCCTGATACACAATCTTTTAAAAACCCTGCTTATAAAACAATGGCGGCTTTACAGGATAAAGCGATAAGTTGCCTTGATCAGGAAAATATTGGAAGGCTGCTTCCCCCCAAACAGGTTCTGCGACAAACCGGACAACAGGTCCTGTCCGGGATCCCCGGATTGTGAAATATCCTGTGACCAAACCAGGAAGATCTCAGAACCGGGAACATACTCCCAGCGTACCACCAGGTTGGAACGGAACTGGATAACCGAGAAGTCGGGGTTCTCAAAATCAAATTCGGGGGAACCGTCCAGGTTTTCGTCAACATAATAGCGGTCTTGTCCGGGGTCAAAGGAAACCTGTGATTCAGAATACGCACTAATCCGGTCCTCAAAGACCCGTGCCATAGGATTCGTAACGTGTTTAAAGTCTGTATACCTCCCCCTGGAGATAAAAGGTTGCCCCCAATACTGGATACTCAGGTTAGGATTAATGGTATAATTGAGGCGGAACGACATACTCAGGGTCTTTTGTTCAATTTCCCCGTTGAGGTACCTGGCCTCCCCTGCCAGGTCTATATTGTCTATAAACTGCAGTTTGTCGTTATTGATGCTGTAAGAAGGGAAAGCCGATACGCGCAGGGCATTGTATGGCTGGTAGGCCAGTCCGGCCTCTATATAATAATACGAATAGGAGTTGTCCGTAGCCTTCCGCCCGTTATGGAAGAAACTGGCACTTAATTTTTTACGGCCATCGGATTCAACGCCGTTGTTAAAGCTTATTTCCGGCGACATCCTTAACCTGGGCCCTCCACGCAGGGCAAAATTGGAATACTGTATGGGCATGAAATTGAACCCGGCATTGCTAAACCAGTTATGCTTCCAGTTCTGCCAGCTGTTCGTGTTGAATTGCAGGTTGTTCAGGTAGCCCCCAAAATCCCAAACGCCCCAATGGTTGTAGTTAATCCCGACCTTCCTGAAGGTTTTGTCCGGTTTCAGGGTTTGGTACCCGATCCAGGTATAGTGCCGGATATCATCGGCCCGGGTCTGGAACCCCATGTCGTTCAATTCCAGTTCCGGGGAACGGAAGGTCCCGCCGGTCTCAAACTTCCAGTGGCCGTTGCCCACCTTGCCAAGTTGTATATTCCCCCCGGTCCCGCTGAGGGAGGTACGACCTGAATCGACTTCAACATGGCCTGTGTTTACCCTTTGAAATAAATGTGCTATGGATTCCTGGGTTTGCCTGATGGCCTCCGTGCTGCCTGATACATGGCTCCAGATGAGGTTTCCCCCGAAATACCAGTCGCGCTGGTTCCACTGGTGTTTAAAATCAATACCCCCAGTATAGGCTGCTTTATGCAGGAAGTTGAGGCCTTCAGGCAGGTGGTCCCTGTTTGTGGCGGTAAGGATCCCCCCTATATAACTGTTACGGTCATTGAAATCTTTCTGCAGCCTGCCTACAAAGTAGTTGGTAAAAGGTTCCACTACTTCCTTCCTACGGGAGCCGTTGTTATCTATAGTCGCAAAACGCCTGGCGGTGACACTTTCCAACAGGCCGACAGACCAGCCGTCTTTGGTCTTCCCGCTGAATTTCGCGGCACCCAGGATGGGTGTGGTTTCGGGAACGTCTGCTAATTCTTCGCCTGTGGTATTAACAGAACCCTGTGGGCTTCGCCCTATTCGCCTGGAATAGAATACATTGTCTATTCCAAAAGTGTTACCTGCCTGTGATCTGGAAACCCTAAAGTCGAAAATATTCTTGTTTTCCACAAAAAAGGGTCGCTGTTCCTGGAAAAATATCTGAAACCCGTCGAGGGCGATGGCGGAGGGGTCTGCTTCCACCTGTCCGAAATCCGGATTAACGGTCAGGTCCAGGGTGAGGTCGTTGGTCAGGCCGATCTTGGCATCCAGTCCTGCAGCCAGCGTGGCATCACTGCCATCACTGAACGGGTTGCCTTCTTCAGCTTCATAGGTATTTAATCTGGCCACAGTATAGGGTTGTATTTCCATCTGCTTTTGGGGATCCAGGTTAAACAGCCCGTGGAGTTCCCCGAACTCGCTCACAAAGCCGGGGGTATCGGCAGGCAAACGCTGCCAGACCGAACGTTCCTCTTCCCTGAAAAACCGGCGCATCACCTGAAGCCCCCAAACCTGTTCCACGGATTTCCCGAACTTCAACTGGCTTAAGGGGATCTTCATTTCAGCGGTCCATCCTTCGGTTCCTGTCTGCGCCCTGGTATACCAGATAGGGTTCCAGCTGTCATCCTCGTTTTCCCCGTTATTCGATTCGAAAATATCGGCCTTTACCCCTGCCGCCGTCACCAAAAACCCGAAAGCGGTCCTCTTATCATGGTAACTGTCTATAAAGACCGCAATCCAGTCGCCTTCAAAGCCATCGCGCCGCGACAGCCGCTTTACGATCCTGTCCGGTTCCTGATCAAAACATTGTATCCCCACGTAAAGGAATTTTGGGTCGTAGAGGATTTTAAACCGGGTCTGCTGTGCAGGGGGGGTGTTCTCGTCAGGCCTTTGTTCAATAAAATCGCCCTCCCATGGTACCATATCCCACAAAGCCTCATCAGGAACCCCATCTATAACCGGGGGTGTCAGGCCGTCAAGGGATTTGGTTATATAGACACGCCGGGGAACGATGGCAGTTGAATCCTGGGCAGGTGCAGGAGGCATACATAGCAGGATAAAGATTGCCGGCAGGAATATCCGTTGATCCATGGTAGAAACTGGCCTTATTCCCTAAAGACAAATTCCTGTCCCCACAGTTACAGTATATGCGTCAATAATGCCAATTTTAACACTTCAAAACCGGTCGGCGCGAAAATGGAAAATTCACCTAAAATATGCTAATCCCGGATTTGGATTTCAACATATTAGTTGTACATTTGCAGCCCGCTAAGCGGGATTGAAGTGTCTAATTAATAAAATTACAGGGTAGTGGATACATTAAGCTACAAGACTATATCGGCCAATAAGGCCACTGTAAATAAGCAGTGGTTGTTGATCGATGCCGAGGGGCAGACCCTTGGCAGGCTTGCCTCAAAAGTTGCCAGTTTGCTGAGGGGGAAACATAAGCCGGAATTTACACCACATGTGGATTGCGGGGATAATGTGATCGTGATAAATGCTGAAAAAGTGCAGCTTAGCGGCAATAAATGGAATGACAAGCTCTATATCCGGTACACAGGTTATCCGGGTGGGCAACGGTCCAGGACCGCTCTTGAGTTACTGGAAAAGAAACCGGCGAGCCTGGTTGAAAAAGCGGTAAAGGGGATGCTGCCCAAGAACAAACTGGGTGCTGACCTTTTCAGGAACCTGAAAGTTTATGTTGGTCCGGAACACCGGCAAGAAGCCCAGAAACCAAAAGCAATTAATTTAAAAGACCTTAAATAATGGAGGTGATTCATAAGATCGGAAGGAGAAAGACCGCAGTAGCGCGTGTTTATGTTTCCCAGGGAAAAGGTACCATCACGATTAACAAACGGGACCTTGCCGATTACTTCCCAACCCCTACCCTGCAGTATAAGGTAAAACAACCTTTCAGTATCACCAATACCGAGGATTCTTACGATGTAACCGTAAACGTCTATGGAGGTGGTATTACCGGGCAGGCCGAAGCCGTAAGGCTGGCATTGTCCAGGGCACTTTGCGAAGTGGATACGGAAAACAGGGGGCTGTTAAAGCCGGAAGGCCTGCTTACCAGGGATCCGAGAATGGTGGAACGCAAGAAATACGGGCAGAAGAAAGCACGTAAGAAATTCCAGTTCTCCAAACGATAAGAAAGAGACCTTCCCCAGGGGAAGCCTTTATATTTATATTATTTATAACCACAGTTCCTTGAAAGCCCCTTGTCATGGGGGCAATTAAAAATCCCCTCTAAGCCGGGGATAGATTTAGTTTAGCATCTAAATGCACAAGGCTTTCCGCTTATGCGGGATACCACTTGGGCATTGCTAATTCAACAGAACGTAAACTAAGAAAAATGGCAATTAAAGCAGACGTAAAAGAATTACTCGAGGCAGGGGTGCATTTTGGCCACCTCACCCGCAAATGGAATCCCAACATGGCTCCCTATATCTACATGGAGCGTAACGGGATCCACGTTATCAACCTTTACAAAACAGCCGCGAAACTTGAAGAGGCCAACGAAGCCCTGAAGAAAATCGCCGCCTCCGGAAGGAAAATCCTTTTTGTAGCAACCAAGAAACAAGCAAAGGACATTGTGTCCGAAAAGGTGTCCAACATCAATATGCCCTATATAACCGAGCGCTGGCCCGGTGGGATGCTCACCAACTTTGTAACCATCCGGAAGGCCGTAAAGAAAATGGCTTCCATAGACCGGATGAAAAAAGACGGGACTTTTAATACGCTCTCCAAAAAAGAACGCCTTCAGGTAGACCGCCTTCGTGCCAAACTTGAAAAGAACCTCGGCTCAATTGCGGACATGACCCGTTTGCCCGGCGCACTTTTCATTGTAGACACCATGAGGGAGCATATCGCGGTGAAAGAAGCCCAGAAACTGAACATCCCTATCTTCGCCATGGTCGATACCAACTCGGACCCAAGGCTGATAGACTACGTGATCCCTTCCAATGACGATGCTTCAAAATCCATAGAGGTTATCATGACCCAGGTAACCAATGCGGTTGCGGAAGGACTGGCCGAAAGGAAGGCAGACAAACATGCCGATAAGGACGACGAAGAAGAAAATGTTAGCCGTTCCTACACTATTGATGAAGATGAGGATGATGACAACAAGGCAGCGGCCAGGGCCGCTGTAGCCCCTAAGGCCGAGAAAAAAGCCGAGCCCGCCAAATCAGCCGGGGAATCAGAGGAAGTCGCTGTTGCTGATCAGGAAGCGGTCAAAGAAGAGGCCTCGCCTAAAAAACAAAAGCAGCAGGAAGAGCCAGATGACCTGACCAAGGTTGAAGGCATCGGCCCGAAAGCAGCAGAGGCCCTGGTAAATGCCGGCCTCGACAGCTATGCCAAACTTGCGAAAGCCTCAGCGGATGAAATTAAGGAAATCCTCACTGAAGCCAGCTCAAGGATGGCCCACCTGGATCCGGGTAGCTGGCCAAAACAGGCGGGAATGGCAGCCGAAGGCAAATGGGATGAACTGAACGACTGGCAGGAAAAAACCAAGGCGGGTATTGAGTAAATTTTAATTTGATCAAATTTTTTAAAATACTAACGGAATAGCCTCCTATTCCAAAAAAGAAAAAGTGACGATGGTAAAGATTACCGCAGCAGATGTTAACAGCCTGAGGAAAACCACAGGTGCCGGAATGATGGATTGTAAAAATGCCCTTGTGGAAGCTGAAGGCGATTTTGAAAAAGCCATAGAGATCCTCAGGAAAAAAGGACAAAAGGTAGCGGCGAAGAGGGCCGACAGGGAATCTTCAGAAGGCGCAGCTATTGCCAGGGTAAATGATAAGCATACCAGCGGGGTGATCATCTCCCTGAATTGTGAAACAGATTTCGTGGCTAAGAACGACAGTTTTGTATCGCTGGCCAACGACCTGGCAACCCTGGCCCTTGGGTATGCAAGCAAAGAAGAACTCCTGAATGCTCCATATAATGGGATTACGGTACAGGAGAAACTCACCGAGCAAACAGGCGTGATCGGGGAAAAAATAGAAATAGGCGGTTTCAGGAAACTCAACGCGCCCTATGTAGGCTCCTATATCCATGCCGGTAACAAAATCGCTACCCTTGTAGGGCTTTCGGAAGCGGTTGCGGAAGCCGAAACCGTAGCCAAGGATGTAGCCATGCAGGCCGCAGCCATGAACCCGGTGGCCCTGGATGAAGCAGGTGTTGATGAGGTAACCATTCAGAAGGAGATCGAGATTGCCAAGGAACAACTGCGGCAGGAAGGAAAACCCGAAGAGATGCTCGACAAGATCGCTCAGGGAAAACTTAACCGGTTCTTTAAAGACAACACCCTTGTAAACCAGGAGTTTATCAAGGACAGCAAATTAAGCGTTGCCCAATATGTAAAATCCGTGAATACCGGCCTGAAAGTAACCGGTTTCGAAAGGGTTGCACTGGGAGAGTAAACCCGGTTTAATAAATTTTCAGCAGACCATTTTTCCACGGGAGAATGGTCTTTTTTTATACCCGGCCGGCATTTTACAGTGGGTTAACCCTCTTTGAAGACCCCGCCTGTACCCGTATTGTCTATGGTTACCGTGGGCGCACCTTTATATCGGATACTCCCGCTGCCGGTATTTGTCCCGTCAAGGAGTTCGGTACAATAGACCTCGCAGCTGCCGGCTCCCTCGTTGGTCACGGAACAAAGGCCAACCATAAAGTCATAGGCATTAACGGAGCCCGCGCCTTCGTTTTTAAGGTTTAGTTCATTACCCTTTCCTTCAAGGATCATGGCGCCGTTACCCACATTAGTCACCTTCAGCGATCCCGCCACATCCAGGCCGGATACCTTCATGGTACCGGTACCGTTATTGGAGAGCGCCGTAACTGTGGGGACATTTACCTGTACCCGGATCCAGATATTGTGGTATTCGCCATCCATGAGGGAGATATGAAGGGTATTCCCGTACACCGAGGTCTTCACCCTGTGGATGATATTATTATCGGCTGTTACGACTACCTGCTGGTCTTGCCCCGGGCTGATAACCGTGGTTATAGGGCCTGAAGCTGAAATAGCCGTAAATGTACCTGCTTCCCTTTCTTCCGATACCAGGATTCCCGAACCGCTTAGTTCCGGTTCTGCAGGGTCAAATAAATTCGAATTGTCTGAACAAGAGGTTCCTGCTGCCAGGAGGAGGACAAGGACGAGGTGCAAAATATGCTTTAAACGGGCCATAAAAATTACAAACAGTTACTAAAAAGACTGTCGGCCGGCCCGAATGTTACATAGGGGAGATAATTTTAACATATGACACGGCCCGGAAAGAGCACAGCTTACTTCTTAAGCCATGCTTCCCTTAGCTGTAACTGGCTGTCTGTTAAATCATCAACCGGCACAATGCGCTGCACGTCCACCATTGGTGTGCCTACCGTACCTTCCAGGGTTACCTGTTTTTCATCCCGGAGGACCACCATGGTTATTTCCTTTTCGGGATCCCACTCAAAACTTTCCCGGATGATGGGGCGAATTGCATCGAGGTTTATGGAAGTATCGTCGATGCTCATGATCACATCGCCCCCACGAGCCCCGAGGTTCGTGAAAAAAGTATTCAGTTCTATGCCCTCACGGATAAAAATGGCGTTGTCTTCCGAGGGATCTACATCTATGAAGGGCTCATTGCCATTCAGAAAATAGCCGCTTTGCTCTTTGGTTGCCAAAGTCGTCAGGCCTACTTTCGACAAATATTCCTCATAATTTATCGGGCTGTCACCAATTACATGGGTATCGAAGAAGCTCCGGATTTCAGGATATGTCAGTGCTACGATCTCATCTATGAGCATCTCATCGTTAAAAGGGGTGTCTTTATCGTATTTCTCAGACAATTCCTTCATAAGCCACAACACTCCTTTTTCTCCCTTGCTCAGTTCCCTCAGCCTGATGTCCAGGGCCATGTTAATCAGAGCCCCTTTTTCGTATACATTGGCATAATTTCCTTTATAGGGGTTACTGAGGATATTCTCGCTCATGACCGTAAAGGACATGGCATCGTCATAAGCCTTTGAAGCCTGTATCTTGTCCATAATCCTCCTGTAAAAATCCGCCTCATCTATCAGGCCCTGATTGATCTGGAAGAGGTTGGCAAAATATTCGGTCGTGCCTTCGTACATCCAGAGGTGTTCGGACATTTTAGGCTCATTATAATCAAAGTAATGAATCTCCTCCGAATGCACGTTCAGGGGGGTGACAATATGAAAAAACTCATGGGAAACCACATCAACCATGGCCTGTTCAAGATTTTCCCTGGGCATTTGTTCCGGCAAGACCACCACCGTGGATGTATGATGTTCCAGTGCGCCGAAACCCATGGGGTCTGTTTCTTCGAGTGCCGAAAGGTGCAACAGGATATTGTACTCCTTCGTGCCGTCTATTTCGCCCAGGAAGGCTTTCTGGGCGTTCATCATCTTCTGCATGGGCCCCTTCAGGTCGGCTGCCCTGTAAACCCCGTTGGGAGAATACACGCTTAGCGTTACCCTGATGTCATTCAGCTGGAAGCTCACCGTGTTGGGTTCCGCGTAAAGTATTGGGCTGTCTATTACTTCAAAATACCGTTTTGCTATAAAGTTATCCGAACCCGAAACCGTGGTTGTAACGGTTTTCCTTGGCAGGGAGGTAGTGGCCTCCAGGGAAGCGGGCACCAATACCTGCAATTCGTAGGGAACTTCCTTAAATCCATCGAAGTAACCCACAAACCCGTGCAGGTTCAGCATATAGGTTTCCCCGGCATCTATATTGGTCCCGGCAGGCGAAAAAACAGCGTCCTCCACCTCGTTTTCGGTATCATAGGTGTCGTTTACATAGTAAGTGATCCTGTCGAGTTCGCGACTGTTCGCGATGCTCCAGCTATTAACCCCCACCGCGGTCACAGCCATTTGGTTTCCATCGTAATCAAAGGCCTGAAGGCCTTCTATGTATTTCCCGTAATTGTCGGTGCTATACGTCCCCGGAACTGTTTCGGGAATGGAATAAACGGTCACCTCCGATGAAAATGCACCCGGATCAATGGTAACTTTTACCTTATCGTCTACCACATTCACCAGGTCGATGTGTGTTATTACGGGTGAATTTTCGGCAGACAGGGTCGCTTTTCCGGCCCCGCAGCCATAGCCCAGCACCCCGATTGCAACAAGCAGGAGTATGTTTTTCATGTTTAGTTTAATTCTGAATATAACGAAACAAGATTATTAAAATTATTCGGGTTAGCGGGCATTATTAGCAAATTATTAGGATGCATCCTTAAACCTGTTTCCTGTCCCGGCCATAAATAATTTTGATTATTTTTGTCCGGAAATAATAACACCGGAACATGCTATATAAAAGGATACTTCTTAAGCTCAGCGGCGAGGCTTTGATGGGGGAAAAACAATACGGGATAGACCCCAAAAGGCTCTCAGAATACGCCGGGGAGATCAAGGAAGTAGTAGAAAAGGGGGTAGAAGTGGCAATCGTAATCGGTGGGGGCAACATATACCGGGGAATCTCCGGGGCGAGCAATGGCATGGACCGTGTTCAGGGAGATTTCATGGGCATGCTGGCAACGGTTATCAACGGCCTTGCCCTGCAGTCTGCCCTGGAAGACGCGGGCCTGGAAACACGGCTGCAGTCGGCCATAAAGATCAATGAAGTGGCAGAGCCTTTTATCCGGCGCAGGGCTATCAGGCACCTTGAAAAAGGGCGGGTGGTGATATTTGGCGGTGGAACCGGAAATCCCTATTTTACCACGGATTCAGCGGCCGTTCTCCGCGCGATTGAGGTGGAAGCCGATGTAATCCTGAAAGGGACCAGGGTAGACGGGATCTATACCAGTGACCCGGAGAAGGATAAATCGGCCACCAAATTCGACAGCATCACTTTTAAAGATGTATTAACCAGGGGCTTAAAGGTTATGGATACCACGGCCTTTACCCTGAGCCAGGAGAACAAATTGCCCATAGTGGTGTTCGATATGAACAAAAAGGGCAACCTCCTGAAACTGGTACTTGGTGAAAATATAGGGACCGTTGTAAATTTATAGCCTGATTTTCGAGGGGAATCCGTTTATTTTTATGAATCCGAACATACGCAATACATATGGACGAAGAAGTTAAGTTTATTTTGGATGCAGCCAAGGAAAGCATGGACCTGGCCATCGCACACCTGGAGAAGGAATTCGTGAAAATCCGTGCGGGGAAAGCAAGCCCGGCTATGCTTTCAGGTGTCATGGTGGAGTATTACGGCAGCCAGACCCCCTTATCTCAGGTTTCGAATATCAACACCCCAGACGGACGTACTATCTCCGTGCAGCCATGGGAGAAAAACCTCCTGTCTGAAATTGAAACGGCAATAATGAATGCCAACCTTGGTTTCAACCCTATGAACAACGGCGAGTTGATCATCATTAATGTACCCCCCCTGACTGAAGAACGCCGGAAGCAGCTGGTAAAACAGGCGAAAGCGGAAGGGGAGGACGCCAAGGTAAGTGTGCGGAACGCCCGGCAGGATGCCAACAAGGAACTGCGCGACCTTGACATCTCTGAAGACATGCACAAAAATGCCGTAGTGGATGTGCAGCAACTTACAGACAAATACATTGTGATGATAGACGGCCTTCTGGAAAGGAAAGAGGCCGAAATTATGAAGGTCTGATCACCGTCCGGCAATCATGCCGGGGTTTTATTGTCCTTATTTCCCTTCGAGCCGGTACCATTCTATATCTTTCAAAGGCTCCCTCCTGCCTTTATCTTCAACCGGGTAGTTCGCAACCAGGTATTGGATGATCGTTTCCTCCTGCTCCCCCAGGTCCCATAAATTCTGCGTTTGCTGCATCCATTTTATCGTAGCTTTCCAGCCTTTGGCATCCATGCGGTTCTGAGTAACCAGGCTGGCCGAATGGCAGGCGGTACAGTTGTTTATCACCTCCCTGTAACCGGCCGCCACCTTTAATCCGGTACGCAGGTGTATCCCGTTTTCAATTGCTTCAGGATCCTCAGGGGCCCTTGTTTCGGTTACCGTTTCCACCTGGTCTTTCTCCGAAAAAATATAATAAACCACAACCGCAGCGATCAGTGCCAGGGTGCAGATCACTATAAGGATGCGGTACAGGCGGCGGGCATGTTTGCCAAAACGTTTGTGCTCGGTCATCAGGTAACTTTTACTGCGATCCTGTGGCAGGCATTATTTAAATACCCCTTGGGGTTCCATCCGGGCAATACCATAGGCTGGGCAAGACCTCCGGAATCTGTGGCCTTTGCCCAGATTTCGTAGTAGCCGCGCCCCGGAAAGGCCAGATTTGCGGAAAAATGTTGCCAGGCAAAGCGGTTTACCGGTTTTTCGAGCCTGCAGGCCTTCCAGCTTTGTCCGAAATCAATGGAGTACTCCATGCGGGAGACTTCCTGCTCCCCGGCCCAGGCATGGCCGCGGATAGCCAGATTATCGCCCTTCTTGATCATCGCCCCGCTGCGCGGGAAAGTGATAAGCGACTTTACCGGCATGGATTCTATGATGCACATGGCATCATCCGGTACACTGCTGCCCGGTTCCACAGGCTCACAGGGTACCCTGTAGGAACTCCCGCCCATTTTCTCCCCATCATGCACCCGGTCGCGTACGCTGATGGTGTGTAACCATTTCCCGGAAACCGAAGCCGGATAGCCCCCGGCTACCAGTCGTAAGGGATAACCGTGAACCAGAGGAATGTCGCTCCCGTTCATCGCGAAGGCCAGCAGCGTTTCGTCCTGCAAAGCCTTGCTGACAGGGATCCCGCGGGAGATAGGTTCCTTGCCCGGATCCCTGCTCAAATGGCTGTCTGCGGCATGATAGCCAATGTATACGGCATTGTCTCCCAGGCCGGCATCTTCCAAAACATCCCGAAGGCGCACCCCTGTCCATTCCGCACAGGAAACCGCGCCGACAGTCCACTGGTTTCCCGATGCCGGCGGATTGAATTCACTGCGGCCGTTACCCCCGCATTCCAGGGTTAACTGGTAGGTATGCCGGGGAAACCGCTGTTTCAATTCGGCCAGGGTGTACGACTTTGATTGAATGACTGCTTCGCCTGAAACTTTCAGGGTCCAGGAAGCAGGGTCGACATTTTCCGGGACAAGGCCGTTGTTCCTGATAAACATGAATTTATTGGGGGTAATCCAGTCGTCGAGCAGGTGGGCCCTTGCCTCTATATTCCAGGGCCTGTCGTTAAGGACGACCATGCCACTGTCTTTTTTAAACAAGGTAAAGGGATCAGGGTCCTGGAGTCCCAGTGGGGTATAGCCTTCAGGCATCAGGCTGCCATAAATTATTTCGGCCCCCAGGGCCGAACCAAGGGCGGCAAGTGAAAAGTTGCCTATGAAGTTTCTTCGTTCCAAATCAGTTGGGGATTTTACATTATCGAAATTACGGATTTTTGATACCAAATACAGGCATTGGGAAAAATTAGGCAGTTGCGGGATATTATCGAAGCAAGTTAGGAACACTTACATGCATTTTCTACCTTTGCCCCTGTTGCCTGCCGGCCTGATAAAACGGCGTTCCAGGGAAATCCTGGAGTACACGGCCCTCACAGACCGTACGGATGGCATCCCCCTGTCGGGCTACCCCCGATATAATGCGCAATTAAACAAGGAGATTTACCGCCGGCAAAATGGTAACAAAGCTTATGAATGGTTTTTGGGCAAAAACCGCAAGGATCATCCTGAGAAACAGAATCCTGATCCTGTTCATCATTGCAGCAATTACCGTAATGCTTGCCTTGCAGTGGAAAAATATGCGCTTCTCCAATTCTGAAGCAAACCTCCTGCCCGACGACCACCCTGTAAATATAGCGTACCAGGACTTCCTGACTAAGTTTGGAGAAGAAGGGAATGCCATTGTACTGGCAGTAAGTGACGACGACCTTTATCACCCTGATAATTTCAGGCGATGGAACACACTCTCCAAACAACTGGATGCCTTTCCGGAAGTTGACTTTGTAATTTCCACAGAAAACCTGCAGGAACTCATCCGGGACAGCGTTAGCCAGGCATTCGTACTCCGCCCTTTTATGAAGTCCGACCCGGGAAGCAGGAAAGAGGTCGACAGCCTGATACGGCACCTTTTCAACGAACTCCCGTTTTATGACAAGTTGTTGTACAACAAGGAAAGCAGGACCCTGCGGACGGTAGTTTATCTGGACAAGGACATTATAAATACCTCGGTACGAAAGGATTTTATCCTGAAAGACCTCTCGCACCTTGTAGCGGACTTCGAGGAAGATACCGGCCTGGACCTTCGTATTTCAGGCATGCCCTATATCCGTACGCTTAATTCCCAGAACATCATTGATGAAATCGGCCTGTTTATAGTTGCGGCCCTGGCGGTAACCTCCCTGATCTTCTTTTTCTTTTTCAGGAGTGTACGCGCTACCTTGATTTCAATATGCGTGGTTATCATCGGGGTTATGTGGGCCTTCGGATTCCTGGGTTTGCTCCAATACGAAATTACGGTCCTCACGGCTTTAATACCCCCACTGATCATTGTTATTGGGATCCCCAACTGTATATTCCTCATCAACAAATACCAACAGGAAGTTAAGAAACATGGGAACCAGGCCCTCTCGTTGCAGCGGGTGATCTCGAAGATCGGGAATGCCACCCTCATGACAAATGTTACCACAGCTTCGGGTTTTGCGACTTTTATTATAACCGACAGCAGGCTGCTTACAGAATTCGGGATTGTTGCCTCCATCAATATCCTCTGTATTTTCCTGCTCTCACTCCTTATCATCCCTATTATTTACAGCTTTATGTCCTTGCCAAAGACCAAGCACCTGAAACATCTGAACAAGCGCTGGATCGATGCCTTTGTAAACTGGATGGAGCGAATTGTACGGGAAAGGAGGATCGCGGTTTACGGGGTTTCAGTCGCCCTGCTTGTAATAGGTGTCATTGGCATCTACCAGATAAAAATTTCCGGGAGCCCCATAGAGGATATGCCGAAGAAGGCCGGTTTCTTCCGCGACATCCGTTTTTTTGAAAAGGAATTTGACGGCATCATGCCCGTGGAAATAGTGGTGGATACGGAACAGAAAAACGGCGTATTAAAGCCTGCCAACCTCAGGAGAATGGATCAGTTGGGCGAAGTGATTACCGATATTCCCGAACTCTCGGCACCCCTGTCAATAGTAAACGCGGTTAAATATTCCAAACAGGCATTTTACAGCGGTCTCCCTAAATATTACCAGCTCCCCACTGCCCAGGAAAACACTTTTATCATGGATGTTGCCCGCAGGTCTGAAGGTGACGCCACTTTATTGAAGAACTTTGTCGACAGCACGGGGCAGGTAGCGAGGATAACCACTTATATGCGGGATGTTGAAACCGGCCGTATGGAGCAAATTGAGGCGCGTTTACTGGAGGATATAGCCAAAATCTTTCCGGACGACCGCTACAATGTATACCTGACCGGGAAAGCACTGTTATTTCTTAAAGGGACAAAATACCTGGTTAAAAACCTCATCCTTTCGCTGGCCCTTGCCATTGGACTTATAGCCCTCTTTATGGCCTATCTTTTCCGTTCACTCCGGATGATCCTGATTTCTTTGGTCCCCAACTTACTGCCGCTTGTAATTACTGCCGGGGTCATGGGGTTTGCGGGGGTTCCTATCAAACCGTCCACTATCCTGGTATTCAGCGTTGCCTTCGGGATATCGGTAGATGATACCATCCACTTCCTTGCCAAGTACAGGCAGGAACTTATCACCAACCACTGGCGCATTCAAAAATCGGTATACGCGGCACTCAGGGAAACCGGGGTGAGCATGTTTTACACCTCGATAGTGCTCTTCTTTGGCTTTTCGGTATTCATAATTTCCAGTTTCGGGGGTACCGTGGCACTGGGGGCCCTGGTATCAGCTACCCTGCTGTTTGCCATGCTTGCAAACCTTATCCTCCTTCCTTCCCTCCTGCTGACGCTCGAAAGGAGCATCGCCAATAAAGCCGTACTTAAGGAACCCCAGATCGATATCCTTCCCAAGGATGAACTCAATGCTGAAGGCAAAGAAGACTAAAACGGCGATTGATATCCAGTCCAGAATTATACGTTAAACAAGGCCCTTAATTTTCGCAAAAACTTATCTTTGCGGCTCATCATCAGAAACCAATGAATATGATCCCCTACAGTGTTAAAAACCTGTTATCCGAGGCACCCTTATTACAGGAAGTAGTGGTAAACGGATGGGTTAAAACTTTTAGAAGCAACCGTTTTATAGCACTGAATGACGGCTCTACCATAGAGAATATCCAATGTGTGGTGGCCTTTGAACAATTTGATGAAGCCCTGCTGCGGCAGATCGCAACCGGAGCCGCGCTTAAGGTTAAGGGCACCCTTGTGGAGAGCCAGGGCAAGGGCCAGAAAGTGGAAATACAGGTAAGTGATATTTTTGTACATGGCACTGCCGATCCCGAGACCTACCCTATCCAACCCAAGAAACATTCCCTGGAATTCCTCCGGGAGAAAGCCCATCTAAGGGTACGTACCAATACGTTTGCCGCAGTTATGCGGGTAAGATCGGCCCTTGCTTTTGGCATTCACCAGTATTTCCGGGATCAGGGCTTCTTTTACATGCATGCGCCCATCATTACGGGCTCCGATGCCGAAGGGGCCGGGGAAATGTTCCGGGTAACGACTCTCGACCCGAAGAACCCCCCGCTTACCACGGAGGGGAAGGTGAACTTCAGGGAAGATTTTTTCGGGAAGGAAACCAACCTTACGGTTTCGGGCCAGCTCGAAGCAGAGGCTTTTGCAATGGGCCTTGGCAAGGTATATACTTTCGGGCCGACCTTCAGGGCGGAAAATTCGAACACTTCCCGCCACCTCGCCGAATTCTGGATGATAGAACCCGAGATGGCATTTTACGACCTCGACGCCAACATGGACCTTGCCGAAGATTTCATTAAGCAGGTGATTGCCTACGTGCTTCAACATTGCCCGGAAGACCTCGAATTCCTGGAGGCCCGACTGCTGGAGGAGGAAAAAACCAAACCGCAGGCAGAACGCAGTGAGATGGCCCTGAGGACAAAGTTGAAATTCATTGTCGAAAACCAATTCAGGAGGGTATCCTATACGGAAGCCATAGACATCCTTAAAAACAGCAAGCCCAACAAGAAGAACAAATTCCAGTACCCTATTGAAGAATGGGGCACCGACCTGCAAAGCGAGCATGAGCGTTTTCTGGTTGAAAAACATTTTAAATGCCCCGTAATCCTCTTCGATTACCCGGCCAAAATCAAAGCCTTCTATATGAGGCTCAATGAGGATAATAAGACGGTCAGGGCCATGGATATCCTTTTCCCGGGGATAGGGGAAATTGTGGGCGGATCGCAGCGCGAAGAACGATTAGACGTGCTGAAACAGAAAATTGCAGCCCTGGGGATTGAAGAAAAAGAATTATGGTGGTACCTGGAATTAAGAAAATTCGGTACAGCCGTTCACAGTGGATTCGGCCTGGGTTTTGAGCGCCTGGTCCAGTTCGCCACCGGGATGGGTAACATACGCGATGTTATCCCTTTCCCAAGGACCCCGCAGAATGCCGAATTCTGAGGGGATTTATGTAACTTTATAGGAAGTCCAGGATGCGATAAAAATGTTAAAGCAACACTTACAGTTTAAACTATCCCAAAAGCTTTCTCCACAGCAGATACAGCTGATGAAGCTGATTCAGCTGCCTACGCAGGCATTTGAACAACGGTTAAAACAGGAACTGGAAGAAAACCCCGCCCTGGAAAGCGGGAAAGAGGAGAGCGATAACCTGGAAAATGACGACTTTGGTGAGATCTACGAAGATGAGGGCGACCATGAAACGGTTTCAACCGAAGACATCAATATAGACGAGTATCTGAGTGATGATGAGGTCCCCGACTACAGGACCCGTGCCAACAATTACAGCCCCGACGAAGATGAAAAGAGTATCCCCTATGCCGCCGGGATTTCGTTTAACCAATACCTGATCAACCAGCTGAATACAGTCTATCTAAGCGATGATGAATGGGCCATTGCAGAATTCCTGGTGGGGAGTGTGGATGAAAGTGGTTACCTCCGCAGGCCAGTAAGCGATATCATAGACGACCTGGCCTTCACCCAGAATATCTTTGTGGATGAAGCCACCGTAAAGAAAGTACTTGCCATCGTGCAGGAACTCGACCCGCCCGGCGTTGGGGCACGTTCCCTGGAGGAATGCCTTATTATTCAACTGAAACGCAAGGAACCCAGCCCCGCTGTTGAAACGGCCATTGCCATCCTGGAGAAATCCTTTGAGCATTTTTCCAAGAAGCACTACAAACAACTTATCCAGAAACACGATCTCAGCGAAGAGCAGCTGAAGGCGGCGATTGCCGAGATTGAAAAACTCAACCCGAAGCCAGGCGGGTCCTATTCGGGAAATACGCGGGTTGTGGGACATGTGGTCCCCGACTTTTCAATCAGGATTGTCGACGGTGAACTGGAACTCTCCCTTAATGGCCGCAATGCCCCGGAATTACATATCTCCAAAGAATACAGCAACATGCTTGCCGGCTATAAAAGTGCCCGCGATCGGAGCAAGTCGCAAAAGGATGCGGTAATCTTTATCAAACAAAAACTCGACGCGGCCAAATGGTTTATAGATGCCATTAAACAGAGGCAGCAAACGCTTTTTATTACCATGAACGCTATCATGGAGTACCAGCGGGAATTTTTCCTCACAGGCGATGAGCGCAAGCTGCGCCCCATGATCCTAAAGGATATTGCCGATAAGATCAATATGGACGTCTCCACGGTTTCAAGGGTCGCCAACAGTAAATATGTAGATACCCCCTATGGTACCAGGCTCATCAAGGATTATTTTTCAGAATCCATGAAAAACGAACAGGGGGAAGACGTTTCGACGAAGGAGATCAAGAAAATCCTCGAAACGGTTATAGGTGAGGAAAACAAGAAAAGGCCGCTAACCGACGACAAACTTGCGAAGATACTGAAGGAGCAGGGATATCCTATTGCCAGGCGCACGGTAGCCAAATACCGGGAACAGCTGAATCTCCCTGTAGCCCGGCTTAGAAAAGAAATTTAATGCGGGAATTCCTCATTTTTATCGCCTATCTGTTCCACCCCCTATACATCCCTTTTGCGGGTACGGTAACTTATTTCCTGATAACGCCAAAATACACTCCATTGGAAGTACAGGGCGGGAATATCCTTCCAGTGTTTATCCTCACAGTGATTATCCCGATCATCAGTTATCTTATCCTGAGGAACCTGGGACTGGTTCATTCCATTTTCCTTCACCACAGGGCTGAACGTATATATCCGCTGCTCATCAATCTCGGGCTATTGTTTATGGTGCTCATTAAAGTGATCCCCAATAGTTTTACCCCGGAACTGCATTATTTTTTCGTGGGGCTTATCGGGGCCAACGGCGCCTGTTTGCTGGCGCTTTTTTTCAATGTTAAATTTAGCCTGCACATGGTGGGTATGGGAAGCCTGCTGATGTTCCTGATAGCACTGAGCATTCATTTTGAGACCAACGTAACCCTTGCTATCAGTATTATAACCCTGGCTACCGGCCTCACCGCTACCTCGCGGCTATATTTGCATGCCCATGGGAAGCCGCAATTGCTTATCGGTTTTTTTCTGGGCTTTCTCAGCCAGTTGTTCACCTTGCGTTACTGGCTATAGGATATAAAAAATAAGGCCGATCCTCAGGGGGGTAAATTCTATGTTTTGCCCATCCTGGGTAAGCGTTCCATCTTCAAATAAGTGGTTGAGGGCATAATAGGCATGGATATTGAAGGTGTTGTAGCCGAAGTTCAGCATCAGGCCATATCTGAAATTACGGCTGTCCGTGTTGTAAAAACTGTCTTTAAAATCATCGGTAACCAGTTTAGAACGGCTTCCTGCCACATAGCCCAGTTTGACGCCGGTATAAATGCGCCAGAATTTGTAGGTGGCAGCGGTTGAATTCCGCCAGCGGAACTCCAGAGGCATTTCTATAAGGTGGGTCTCCAGTTTATTCCTCTTGAAAGAGGCATTGCTTTCCAGGATACTATAGCTATAACCGGTTTCTGTCTCGCTTGCCCTAAGGTTGGTATAGTAGGAGTTCACAGCATATCCCAATCCAATCCCCAGCGCCACGTTCCTGCGGGGATTCAGCGGGATATCCTTGATAAAGCCGCCCATAAGGCCATAAGACAGGCTTCTTTGTGTAACGCCCTCGGGTTTGTTCAGGACAAAATTATAGGTGAGTCCAACATAAAACTGGTCTTCCAGGTACCTGGGATCCAGCCCCGCGGAATCCAGGGCTATCTCCTGGGCGGGCAGCATCCCGCTCACTACCGCCAGGGCCAAAAAAAAGCAGGTTTTCATAGAAAATAAAGGTAAAAAGAAAAGCGCTCCAAATATCTATTTGAAGCGCTTTCCTTCTAAGTTTGAACTTTTTATTTTTGCAAATTCCTGAATGCGTCCCCCTCGTAAGTGGTGTAGTTTATCTTCAGGGCATTCACTTTACGCAACTCCAGCTTGATGTCTGAAATCAACCCCATGTTCGCTTCCTTATCTACCTTAAGGGCGGTAGTAAGGACATTCTGTAATTCCTGGGGTTTCTTTGCGCGTTCCTGCAGAATATAATCCCCTACCTCAGATACGCTTGCAAACTTATCGTTTAACTGGATCTTAGGCTCGGAACCAAAGACCTTCTGGTATTCCCTTGTAGGTTTCCCAACGTAAATGTAGAGCACCCGGTCTTTCTTCTCCAGTTTCTTGACCTCACTTGCATTTGGCAGGGTATTCTCTACCAGAAGCGTACTGTCTTTCATGGTTGTCACCGTCATGAAAAAGAACAACAGCATAAACACGATATCCGGTAATGAAGCCGTTGAAACGGCCGGGAGTTCTCCGCTTTTCTTTTTATTAAATTTTGCCATAATCGTTTCTTTGCTAATCGTTAATTACTCGTCGACGTTTCCGCTTCAGAAAGCTTTTGTGGGAAGAGGTCCTGTATCCTTTTTACTTTGTCCTTCAGGTCGTCTCTGATACTGGATGGGGTTTCCGGGTTCAGCCACTGAGCTTCCATTTCGGTAAAATCCCTGCCGTATAACCTTTGTGCCTCGCGGTTCCTCAGGTCGTTATACGCCCCAACGAGTTCGTTCTGAACCGTGATGTAAGTGGCATACTTGGTCTCCCGGTCGTTCTTAAGTGAGATAATGGCCTTCTCCGGGTTATCGGAAGATTCGGGATCCCTTGCCCCTTTGCAATATTCGCAGTATTCAGGGCTTCCCTGTGGGGCAGCACCATTATCCAGGAATGCTATGGCCTTTTCCCTCAGGTCCTTAAGATCCGTTAGTTCCTCTTCCACCAACAACTGCCCGTTTTTGTTGATATTTACGGTGAAAATATTCTTCTGTCGGATTATAACTTCCTGATCATCAGGCGGTTCCATGGGAGGCAACATGCGATCCAGACCCGCATCCGTCTCTATGGTGGTGGTCACCAGGAAAAAGATGAGTAGCAGGAAGGCGATGTCTGCCATGGATCCTGCGTTAACTTCCGGTGGTGCTCCTCTTCTAGGCATAATGAATTATTTTTAAAATTAACTTGTCATTTTTCTCACACCTCCCCAGATCATTGCGCCAACGGCAATAATGGTGAGTATAAAGAACATGTTGAGGCCCATCCCGATTCGTTTCACAATGCCCTCTGAGGTAGAAATTCCCCTTGCGGCCATTTCATCGATACTAACGTCGGTTCCACTTGCAAGCCCATAGGAAATTGCAACCACTAACAGGAATCCACCAATCACCAACAGGGTTTTCTTAAGGCTTTTTGGGTTTGCGAACAGGTTGATCAATGAAAAAAACAGGCTGGCAAATATGGCTATAGCTAACAGGATATAGGTAATGATGAACATGAAGTTCATAGCGCTGCTTTCAATAGCTTCTGATTCAGGCACTTCCGTCTCCGGCAGCTGAAACCAAAAGATCACGCCAATAAGCCCCAGGACAGCCAATACTATTTTTACAATTTTATACATAATACTGTTTTGTTAGGGGGTTGGTTTATTTTTTATGGTCAACCAGCATATCGATCAATACAATGGAAGAATCCTCCATATCGTTCACTATACTGTCAATCTTGGCGATGATGTAGTTGTAGAAGATCTGAAGGATGATCGCAGTGATCAGACCGAATACGGTTGTTAAAAGTGCCACCTGGATATCACCTGCAATCAGGGATGCACTAAGGTTACCAACTGCAGAAATTTTCTCGAAGGCCTGGATCATCCCGATTACCGTTCCCATGAACCCGAGCATCGGCGCTACTGCGATAAACAGTGACAACCAGGAAACGTTCTTCTCAAGCTGGCCCATCTGCACCCCTCCGTAAGCCACAACGGCTTTCTCGGCAGATTCTATGCTATCGCCTGCCCGGTCCAGTCCCTGGTAATAAATAGAGGCAACCGGCCCTTTTGTGTTGCGGCATACTTCCTTGGCGGCTTCGATCCCTCCTGACGCCAAAGCATCTTCCACTTTTTGCTTCAGCTTGGTAGTGTTGGTGGTGGCAAGGTTCAGGTAGATGATCCTTTCAATGGCAACGGCCAACCCAAGGATCAAACACAAAAGCACAATCCCCATGAAGCCTGCGCCCCCCTTGATAAACTGTTCTTTCAGAACCTGGGTAAATCCTTTGTCAGATTCCACCGCAGCTTCGTCCTGAAGCAAAACCGTAGTTGCCGCAATTGTTGAAGATACATTCGAAACTATTACATTCGCTTTTGCACTTACTGTATTTGTACTTAAGACAAATAGCCCAGCCAAGGCCAGGATGGAGAATAATTTTTTCATTTCGTTCAAACTTAAAATTAGTTAGTTAATAGGGTTAAAGATAACAAAAAATTAGAATTAAAAAATTAAAACTTTCGGGTGGAAAGCCCTCTTAATCGCTTAAAAACGGTCATTCTCAAACGATATGCACTTGCTTCAAACCCGTCCGAGGCATGGCACATCTGCGGGTTGGTTTGCATGGAACCTCATACTGTCAGGTTCGGGAAATTCCACATCAAGAGCCTTCAAAGCCTGTCAAACGATCCCCTGGCGACAGGCAGATTCGCATTAAAACCGCTTCTTCTGAAGCTGACCGTCAATCCGATGAATCCTATGGCGTCGCGGGCACTTTTGCAGAGAGGAAGGGATTCGAACCCTCGATACACTTTTGGTGTATACACACTTTCCAGGCGTGCGCCTTCGACCACTCGGCCACCTCTCTATACCTGTTTACAAGGGGTTCAAGAAACAAAAAAATTATTATTTAAAGAAATTTGAACCCTAAATTTTTTCGGACATTTCGCCGCGCAGGGAAGTTTCAAAAATTGTTTTGAATGCTTTCGGAGAAACCCGGCTGCCCAGCATATACATCAACTTGGCAATCGCCGCCTCGGTGGTAATGTCCATCCCGTTGATTAGATGGATCTTGCGAAGCAACTCACTGGTCTCGTACTGCCCCATAATCACACTGCCGCCCGGGCACTGGCTTACATTAACTACATGGAGGCCACTGCGGACAGCCTCGGCCAGGTCCTGTACCAACCAGTCTTCCGTAGGCGCATTTCCGGCGCCATAGGTTTCCAGGATCAGCCCTTTTAACCCCTTAATATTTAAAATACTGCTGAGTACCTGCCGGCCCAGGCCGGGGAAGAGCTTCAGGATGGCCACCCGGGTATCCATTTCCTTATGAACTGCCAATGCACGTCTTGCCCTGGGCCTGAACAGGTATTCCCTGTTTACCTTTAAGTGGACCCCCGACCCCGCGAGGGGCGGATAGTTGGGGGAGGCAAAGGCTTCAAAATGTTCCGCATTGATCTTGGTGGTGCGGTTGCCACGGTACAGTCTGTTTTCAAAATACAGGCACACCTCCCTTATTACCGGTTCGCCGTTCTCCCTGAGGGAGGCAAACTGAATGGCGGTGATAAGGTTTTCCTTTGCATCCGTCCGCAGGTCGCCGATTGGCAACTGCGACCCGGTAAAAATCACGGGTTTACCAAGGTTTTCCAACATGAAGCCCAGGGCCGATGCCGTATAACTCATGGTGTCGCTGCCGTGCAGGACCACAAACCCGTCGTACTTTTCGTAGGCTGCTTCAATCATCCCCGCTATGACCGCCCAATGCTCGGGGTTCATGTTCGAGCTATCCAGGGGTTGGCTGAACGATTTGCTGTCTATACGGCAATCCAGCTGGTTCAGTTCGGGGATATTCTTCAACAGTTTGCTGAAATCAAAAGGTTTCAGGGCAGCCGATTTATGGTCTTTCAGCATCCCTATCGTGCCCCCTGTGTAGATCAGCAATATGTGTGCGGTGGTTTTACTCATAGAATCCCGGCCGGTGAAATTGTCCTGTTAATTTATGATGCATGGCGGAAAGGTATACGATTTTACTCAATTGCGAGGGTGTTGTTATACCCCGAATACTTCTTTAGAGTTCCGGGTGGTGATCTCTGCGACTTCCTCCCGGGTTTTGCCGTAGATCTCCGCAACTCGTGCCAGCACATGCACCAGATATGCGCTCTCGTTTCGTTTTCCCCTAAATGGCGCCGGAGCAAGGTAAGGCGAATCGGTTTCCAATACAATGTGGCGCAGGTCTATCTTATGAAGAAACTCATCGATCTTCCCATTTTTATAGGTTACCACCCCCCCTATTCCCAGTTTCATATTGTAGCCAATGGCTTTATTGGCCTGTTCCAGCGAACCGGTAAAGCAATGGAAGATCCCGGAAAGGCTGTCGTCCGTTTCCTGTTCCAGGACATCAAAGATTTCGTTAAATGCCTCCCGGCAATGGATCACAATGGGGAGGCCAAATTCCCTGGCAAGCCTGATCTGGTAACGGAAAGCTTTCCGCTGTTCTTCCAGGTAGGTCTTATCCCAGTAGAGGTCTATCCCCGTTTCGCCTACCCCATAAAACCTTCTCTGGCCAAGAAGGGTATGTACATGCTCTAATTCCTCTTCAAAGTTTTCCTTCACATGGGTGGGATGCAATCCTGCCATCAGGTATACCCGTTCCGGATAGGCCGCTTCAAGGCGGAGCATGGCATCTGTAAAGGAAGAGTCTATGGCCGGAATAAAGAATCGTTCCACGCCCGCGGCTATGGCCCGCTGAATCATGTTGTCGCGGTCTTCGTCGAACGCTTCACTATACAGGTGGGCATGGGTGTCAGTTAGTATCATGCAACAAAAATAGGACTATCTTTGTCATAAAAAAGCGCTGATGGCCAGTCTTAAAAAATTCCTGAAATCCAAAAAATACCTGAGGATCCCCCTCACCATTTCCGCAACCAGCCATTTGGAGCTTGGCGTTCAAATTAATGGGGTTACAGGACGATTTATCCTCGACACCGGCGCTTCCAATACCTGCGTGGCCATGAACAGGGCAGAATATTTCGGGCTTAGTTCCGAAAGCTCGGAAGTTAAAGCCGCCGGCGCCGGTGCAATGAACATGGAGACCATGATTGCAAAGAACAATAAGATCCGGATAGGGGATTGGAAAAAGAAAAAACAACAGGTGGTGCTTTTTGACATGGTCCATGTAAACGAGGCCCTCATCCTCCATGATGCCCCGGCCGTTGACGGCATTATAGGGGCCGACCTGCTCAGGAAAGCCAGGGCTGTTATTGACTATACCGCCCCTTGTCTTTATCTGAAGAGAAGTCGGTAGAAGAGAGTGGGCATTCAGCAGTAGGCAGTCGGCAGCCATGAAGCAGAGCGGAGCTCGCTTCATGATGTAGACAGTGGGCAGAGGGGGTGTATTTGTTTGTTTGTGTAGGTGGTTTATTTGGAGGCAGGGTTAATGCTTTCGTCATTTCAAATTAGCAAAGCACCAACACATGTCATTTCGAAGGAGCGAAGCGACTGAGAAATCCCACCACTTTAGCAACAAAGCCTGTATGGGTTGATGGGTTGATTTGTTGATTTAGAGACAGGGTAATGTGGTATTGAGCGAAGGCTTGATTTAAAGCTCCGCGTCATTGCGAGTCCCGACCGAACGGAGTGAGCGTCGGGATGAAGCAATCTCATCAATGTATCGGGACACCTTGAACCATGTAACACGGATTTACAACTTTGAACCCCGAACAGAAGTAGGCAGTCGGCAGTAGCAGTCGGCATCCATGAAGCAGAGCGGAGCTCGCTTCATGATGAAGGCAACATTAACCCGGAACGCTGAACCCGGAACACGGAACAAAGTCGGCAGTGGGCAGTCGGCAGTCGGCATCCATGAAGCAGAGCGGAGCTCGCTTCATGATGAAGGCAAGATTAACCTTGAACCCGGAACCCGGAACAATAGTAGGCAGTGGGCAGTCGGCAGCCATGAAGTAGAGCGCTGCTCACTTCATGATGAAGACAAGATAACCTTGAACCCGGAACCTTGAACCCGGAACCTAAAGCTCCAGTGCCCGCTTAACATTCCCGTCCATAAGCAATTCTTCCGGATTCTCAAGGGCTTCCTTGACTGCTACCAGAAAGCTTACAGATTCCTTTCCGTCAATAATGCGGTGGTCGTAAGAGAGTGCCAGGTACATAACAGGCGCGATGGCAATTGCGCCATCCCTGACGATAGGTCGCTCTACAATATTGTGCATTCCCAGAATACCGCTTTGTGGCGGGTTAATGATCGGGGTTGACAACATCGAACCGAACACCCCGCCATTGGAGATCGTAAAGGTCCCCCCGGTCATCTCATCCACCGTAATCTGCCCGTCGCGCGCACGGGTAGCAAGCCGCTTGACCTCCGCTTCAATCCCACGGAAAGTGAGGTTCTCGGCATTCCTGATTACAGGGACCATAAGGCCCTTGGGACCGGAAACCGCTATGCTGATATCATAAAAGTCATAGGTGACCATTTCCTTGCCATCAATCATGGAATTCACGGCCGGGAATTGCTGCAGGGCCCGGATTACAGCTTTGGTAAAAAAGGACATAAACCCAAGCCCAACCCCGTGTTTCTCCTTAAATACCTCTTTATACTCGTTTCGCAGTTCAAAAATCGCCGACATGTCTACCTCGTTGAAGGTGGTAAGCATGGCGGTTTCATTCTTGGCAGCCACCAGGCGCTCCGCTACTTTCCGCCTGAGCATGGAAAGTTTGCTGCGTGTCTCGCCACGGTTACCCCCCGTAGGACTGCCCATGGAATGTGTGGCCTGCACCGCGTCTTCCCTGGTAATGCGCCCATCTCTCCCGGTGCCTTGAACCTTCTTTGCCTCAATCCCCTTTTCGTCGAGGATCTTACGCGCTGCCGGTGACGGGACCCCGGAGGCATAGGTTTCCTTTGCTGCGGCTGGCTTGGGTGATTTTTTGGCACCTTCGCCGGCCGGTCCGGATTTCTTATCCTCCTCCTGCTGTTTCTCCGCCGGAGTTTCCTTTTCCTTTTTTACTGCCGCCGGTTCCCCGTTTGCACTGCCCGCAGGCCGTTTTGCACTGGTATCTATAAGGCATACAACCTCCCCTACGGCGACTGCATCGCCTACTTCGGCCTTCAGTGTAATAGTGCCACTTTCCTCTGCGGGGAGTTCAAGGGTTGCCTTGTCTGAATCCACCTCGGCAATCGCCTGATCCTTTTCCACATAATCACCATCGTTTACCAGCCACTCGGCTATCTCCACCTCGGTAATGGATTCCCCGGGTGAGGGAACCTTCATTTCTAGAATCATTAGTTATTTTTTTGTAGTTCTGATTTTCTCGATTTTTTCCTGGTTGAATTATCCTTGCTTTTATCAAAGACATAATCTATTACTTGCTGGTGCCTTATTTTAAAGCGCACGGCACTGCCAGCCGCCGGAGAGGCATAGATCCTTCTCGATGCGATCCGTGTAAACCGTTGGGACTCGTCAAAATGCATCAATATATGGCTGTAAGCGCCCATATTCCTCGGCTCTTCCTGCGCCCATACCACATCATCGGCCTCGGTGTATTTGTCCATGATTTCCAGAATACGGTCTGTGGGCAGGGGAAACAATTGTTCTATCCGCACAAGTGCCACATCTTCCCTTTTCTTGTCGTCCCTTTCCGCAAGCAGGTCATAATAGAACTTACCTGTGCAGAACACCAGGGTTTTTACCTTTTTCACATCGGCGGAAACATCATCGATGACCTCCTGGAAACTGCCATTCGCCAGTTGATCAACAGTTGATACGGCTTTTGGGTGGCGCAGCAGGCTCTTTGGGGTGAATACGATAAGGGGTTTCCTGAAATTTACGAGCATTTGCCTTCTGAGGAGATGGTACAGGTTTGCAGGGGTTGTACAATCTGCCACATACATATTGTCCCGGGCACAGAGTTGCAGGTAACGCTCCATACGGGCTGAGGAATGCTCGGCCCCCTGACCCTCATAGCCATGGGGCAGGAACATCACCAGGCCGTTCTGAAGTTTCCATTTATCCTCCGCGGCCGAGATGTACTGGTCTATCATGACCTGCGCCCCATTGCTGAAATCGCCGAACTGGGCTTCCCATATAGTTAAGGTATGTGGGCTCGCCATGGCATATCCGTAGTCAAAGCCCACCACCCCGTATTCAGATAACAGGGAATTATATATCTGGAAAACGCCTTGTTCCCCGCTGATATGGTTCAGCAGCATGACTTCTTCCTCGCTTTCCTCAACTTTTAATACGGCATGCCTGTGTGAAAAGGTTCCGCGTTCCACATCCTGGCCGGAGATCCGGACCCCATAACCCTGTTCGAGCAAGGTGCCGTAAGCCAGGAGTTCGCCCATGGCCCAGTCCAGCCTGTCGGTCTCGAAAAACATCCTTTTCCGGTCGTCCATCAGCTTCTCCACCTTGCGCAAAAACTTTTTCCCCTTAGGTAATTCGGTAATTACTTTGGCTATCCTGCTCAGCTTATCCCGATCATAGGTAGTATCTACCGGATCCATCATCTCCCATTCCCTGACATTTTCAAAGCCGCTCCATTCATCGGCCATAAAGGGGGTGATCTCCGTCTTGGCCTCCTTTTTGGAAACTTCGAGGTCTTCCTCCAGGCTATTCCTGTAATCCTCCTCCAGTTTCGCGACAAAATCTTCCCCGATTATGCCTTCTTCAATCAGCTTTTGGGCATAGATATCCCTCGGGTTTTGGTGGCTGGCAATTGCCTTGTACAGTTTGGGCTGGGTGAACCTGGGTTCGTCGCCCTCATTGTGACCGTACTTCCTGTACCCGAGAAGGTCGAGGAAGACATCGCGCTTAAACCGCATCCGGTATTCCAGGGCGATAAGTGATCCGTGTACCACGGCCTCCACGTCGTCTGCATTGATATGCAACACCGGGGAGAGGGTAACCTTGCCTACGTCCGTGCAATAGGTAGAGGAACGGGCATCCAGGTAATTGGTGGTAAATCCAATCTGGTTGTTAACCACAATATGTATGGTACCATTGGTTTTATAGCCATCGAGGTTGGCCATCTGCACCACTTCATAAACAATCCCCTGGCCGGCGATGGCGGCATCACCGTGCACAATGATGGGCAGTACTTTCGAGAAGTCCTCCGGGCAATGTTCTTCCTGTTTGGCCCTGGTGATCCCTTCCACCACCGCACCAACCGTTTCGAGGTGCGAAGGGTTGGGGGCAATGTTCATGTTGATTTTATGGCCGTTATCCGATGTTCGGGCTGAAGTCCACCCCAGGTGGTATTTTACATCCCCGTCAAATATTTCCTGTTCGTAATCCTTGCCGTCAAATTCGCTGAAAATCGCCTTGGGCGACTTTCCGAAAATGTTGGTAAGGACATTGAGCCGGCCACGGTGGGCCATCCCCATAACGAATTGTTCCACCCCCATTTCAGCGGCCCTTTCCACTATGGCATCCAGGGCCGGGATAAGCGATTCATTCCCTTCAAGGGAGAAGCGCTTCTGGCCAACGTATTTGGTGTGGAGGAAACCCTCAAAAGAAACCGCCTGGTTGAGTTTCTTCAGAATATGTTTTTTGCGTTCCGGGCTAAAATCCGGATGGTTGTCGTTTACATTGAGTTGTTCCTGTATCCACTTTACGCGTTCGGGGCTGCGGATATACATATATTCGACCCCTATGGCATCGCAATAGATCCGTTTCAGGTGAGCGATAACCTCCCGCAGGGTGTTCTTGCCAATGCCAATGATCTCCCCCGCGTTAAAAGTGGTATCCAGGTCTGCCTCAGAAAGGCCGAAATTCTCTAAATCGAGTGTTGGGGAATACTGCCTCCTTTCCCTGACGGGATTAGTTCTGGTAAACAGGTGGCCCCTGCTCCGGTAGCTGTCTATAAGACGTACTACCTGGAACTCCTTCTGCAGCGAATCGGGCATGGCGAATTCCTGCCCGTTCTCCTTAACCACGCTTCCCTTAACGGCATCTATATCCAGTTCATCAAGGGCGCTCTCCATCCCGAAATCAAAACCCTGGAAAAATGCACGCCAACTCGGTTCCACACTATCCGGATGGGTGAGGTACTTGTCATACAAGTCCGCAAAAAACGAGGTATGTGCTGTATTTAAAAAGGAATATTTATCCATGAATTGCTATCCTGTTATAACACGAATATTTTATCAAAAATACAACATTTTCATAGTTTATGGGTTTTAGTTGAAAGCGATTCTTGATAAAATTCTGAGCCTGTGAAAAATTCTCAGCTGTTCTCCCGAACTGTTGCCAAATTCGCATTTCTCATGCTTTTCATGGCCTTTTCCGCTTATTCGCAGGAAGCGGCCTACGGGAGCGGATTCCGGAACAGGGTGCGGTACGGAGGCGGGATAGGCCTTGGATTCGGGAGGGATACTTTTAATGCCCAACTGGCACCCAGTGCCCTTTACCAGGTAAACAATTATTTCGCTACCGGACTTGGGCTGAACTTCAATTATGCCCGATTCGGCGATGCCCGGCTAACGGCTTATGGCGGAAGTATCCTGACCCTCTTTAACCCCATTACGCCCGTACAGCTCTCCGCCGAACTTGAACAATTGCGGGTACATCGCGATTTCGGGACCGGCCTCCCCGGGGATAAGGATACCTACTGGCTCCCGGCGCTATTCGCAGGCCTGGGTTATTCCAGCGGCAACGTCACCATAGGTATCCGTTACGACCTGCTTTACAATGAGAATAAAAGCATCTATGCAGACCCCTGGATGCCTTTTGTACGTTTTTATTTTTAGAGAGCCGCCTTTAGGGGCTATAGCGCTGTTTCATGAGCACTTTTTGCCATTCGCGCTGCAGGATAAGAAAACTAACTTCCCCCGCCACTTCCACCACATCGGTCAAGGGGATCTCCCTGAAAGAACGTTCGGGCACATCCACAACATAAAGCACATTGAGGTAATCGGGAAACCGTTCCATGATCAGGCGGTAGATGTTCTCATGAAGGCTGGCGAACAGCTTTTCAGGCGGGAGGTCGGGTGAGAAGGCGACGGCCACGTTGGCCCTTTCGAAGTCTTTCTGCAACTGGGCCGTCAGCAGCGCATATAAACCCGTTTGCCAGGCCTGTTCCAGGAGGTCGATATTCTTTTGAAGCCTTTCGTCCATACCCTATATGTACGAAAATTATGGCTGCAGGGTTTATTCCGATTTAAAAACCTCGCCGTCCTTCATAACGAAAACCACCCTTTTAAGCGTTTCCACATCTTCTTCAGGGCTGCCCTTCACGGCGACGATATCGGCCAGGAAGCCGGGCTTTATCTGTCCGAGCCTGGCTTCCATGCCCAGGATGGCTGCATTGGTAACGGTAGCTGCTTTAAGGATCTCCATTAAGGGCATGCCGGCCTCGGACATATATACAAATTCCCGGGCGTTCTCCCCGTGTTTGAATACCCCGGCGTCTGTTCCAAAGGCAATGGGGACCCCTTTGCGATAGGCCTTATAAAAATTCTGCTTACTGATAGGCCCGATTTCCAGGGCCTTGCGGGCAATAACTTCGGGAAAATACCCTTCGATCCGGGCATTTGCCATGACTTCTTCCCCCGCAGTGATGGTGGGTACCAGATACGTCTTATGTTCCTTCATGAGCTCCATGGTAGCCTCGCTCATAAGCGTCCCGTGCTCTATGGTAGTTACCCCGCCCAGCACAGCCCTTTGCATGCCCTCGTCGCCATGGGCGTGGGCTGCCACATGGAAGCCATAATCCTTGGCGATAGCAGTGATGGCTTTTATTTCTTCTATGGTAAACTGTGGGTTCTGGCCGTTATTGGCTACACTGAGCACCCCTCCGGTAGCCGTCAGCTTAATGAGGTCTGCCCCGTTCTTATACCGCTGCCTAACCGCTTTCCCTGCATCTTCCACGCTGTTCACCACCCCTTCCTTAGGGCCGGGATCGCCCATAAGTTCCGTCTTCCGGCCGTTGGTTGGGTCTGCATGGCCACCCGTGGTAGCCAAAGATTTGCCGGCGGTAAAGATTCGGGGGCCTTTTACAAGCCCTTTGTTTATTGCATTGCGCAGGGCGATATTCACCCCGCTGCCTCCAAGGTCGCGCACCGTGGTGAATCCGGCCATCAGGGTCTTTTCTGCATATCCCGCCGCCTCAAAGGCTATATCGGCTTCGTTCTGGGTGAATCGCTTCAGGTAAGCCTGGGGCTCCGACTGGCTTTCGATATGTACATGCATATCTATAAAACCAGGTAATACCGTTTCTTCCTTCAGGTCTATCACCCTTACACCGGCCGCTGCCGGGACATAGCCATCCATCACGGATTTTATTGTTTGCCCGGAAACCACAACGGTTTGTTCCTTAAGGACCTTGCCCGACATGGGATCTATGAGGGTGCCGCAATGGAGGTAAGTATCCTGGGCGATCCCCCGCAGTACGGACAAACATAAGAGGAAGAAAAAGGTATATTTCATGGATGCATGGTATTTCAGGGTTATTTGCGGATCTTTTGTTCCCATTCCCAGGCCGATTTCATAGCCTCGTCCAGACTGTGTACCGCCTTCCATCCGAGTTCCCTGTTAGCCTTTCCCGTATCGGCATAGGCCTGGGTAACATCGCCGGGGCGGCGGTCTACAATCCTGTAATTCAACTTAAGACCCGAAACCCTTTCAAAACTGCGGATGACGTCCAGTACCGAACTCCCTGTTCCGGTTCCGATATTGAAAACTTCATAATTTTCCCTGTTTCTCCCCTTTATCAGCCTTTCAAGGGCTACTACGTGGGCCTTTGCAAGGTCTACCACATGTATGTAGTCGCGTATGCAGGTCCCGTCCGGGGTTGGGTAATCATCACCAAAAACAGAAAGTTCCTTCCTCAGGCCTGCCGCGGTTTGGGTGATAAAAGGTACGAGGTTCTGGGGTACGCCCCTGGGCAATTCCCCGATGTTGGTACTCGGATGAGCCCCGATAGGGTTAAAATACCGCAATGATATGGCATTGAGGCCGGCCTGCACCCTGCAGGTATCCCGGATGATCTCCTCCCCTATTTGCTTGGTGTTGCCATAGGGCGACTCCGCCGGTTTTACAGGGGCATCTTCGGTAATCGGCATCGTATCTGCCTGCCCGTATACGGTGCAGGAGGAACTGAAGATAAAATTCCCCTTCCCGCGCGCGCTTAGCTGCTGCAACAGGTACACAAGCGTCCCCAGGTTGTTTTCGTAATAAAGCAGCGGCTTTTCCACGCTTTCCCCCACGGCTTTGGAGGCGGCAAAATGAATGATGCCTTCAATATCGGGATGCCTTCGAAAGAAGTCCCGCACAGCTTCCTTTTCCCTGAGGTCTATTTTTTCAAATCCGGGCCGGATCCCGCTAATGGCGGTGATGCCGTCGAGAACCTGTTCGGAGGAATTCGAACAGTCGTCAATGACAACCACCTCATAGCCTTCCTGCTGAAGTTCAACCACGGTATGCGATCCTATAAACCCCAGGCCGCCGGTAACTAATATTTTCATGTGTTTATTTCTATTTATTATAAATCGGTCAGGAGAAATTCGCCATAAACATTCCGGTTGGTACCAACTTAATTGTTATGGTCCATTTTATGATATCAGGTATTAAGGAAATCTTTTACCGAACTTGCTATAAATGATATTTGTTCATCATCCAGTTCGGTATGCATGGGAAGGGAAATAACTTCCTCTACCAGCTGGTTGGTCACCGGAAAGTCCTTTTCATTATAACGACCGTCTGCATAGGCCTTTTGGCGGTGCAGGGGTATGGGGTAATAGATACCAAAAGGGATACCGAGCTTACTCAGGTGTTGTGCCAAAGCATCGCGCCGCCCACCGCCTATGCGGAGGGTATACTGGTGAAATACATGGCAGTCGCAGGTATCACAAATACCGTCACAGGGGGCAACAGTTACGGGTAGCTGCAACCCTGCCTGGCCTTTGAGGGCATCGGAGTATTTCCTGGCTGCTGACCGCCTGCTTTCACAGTAGGCATCCAGATGTGGTAATTTGGCATTAAGCACTGCAGCCTGAATGGAATCGAGCCGCGAGTTCACCCCAACCACATCATGGTGGTAACGCTCATACATCCCATGATTCACAATCCCCCTGATAGTATGGGCCAGGTCGTCGTCATCGGTAAAGATAGCCCCTCCGTCTCCATAACACCCGAGGTTCTTTGACGGAAAAAAGGAAGTGGCACCAATATGGCCTATGGTCCCGGCCTTTCTTCTACGCCCGTCCCGGCCAATATGGTTGGCGCCTATTGCCTGCGCATTGTCTTCAATAACATACAGCCCGTGCCTGGTTGCGATCTCCATGATCGCGTCCATATCGGCACACTGGCCAAAGAGGTGGACCGGCACGATGGCTTTGGTCTTTGGGCTTATTGCTTTTTCAATGGCTTCCGGGCTAATGTTAAAAGTGTCGGGGTCTACATCAACCAATACGGGGGTCAGCTGCAGGAGGGCGATGACTTCCACGGTTGCAGCAAAGGTAAAATCGGCCGTTATTACCTCATCCCCGGGTTTCAGGCCAAGGCCCATCATGGCTATCTGCAGGGCGTCTGTGCCATTGGCACAGGGGATAACATGCCTGATCCCCAGGTATTTTTCGAGGGCAGCCTGAAAGGTATGTACCTGCGGGCCGTTGATAAACGCAGCCGTCTCAAGGATCTGGGAGATGGAGGAATTTACTTCCTCCCTGATGCCCTGATACTGGCCTGTAAGGTCTACCATTTGTATTTTTCGCATGCTTCTTTATTGGAGGAGCAATAATACAAAATAAAGGCAGCGCGGCCAATGATTTTAAGGAAAGAACCGTATTTTAGCCCCAAACTCAAGATGCGTGTATTGGTTCTATAACCTGGTCCTGCTGCTTACTTCTTTTTTGCTTCGCTTCTTAGCCCTTTTTAACCCAAAGATCAGACTGTTCACGCAAGGCCGGAGGCATACCCTTCAAAAGCTGGCCGAAACCTTCAGGCCCGACGACCGGGTCATTTGGGTACATGCTGCATCGCTAGGCGAATTTGAACAGGGATTGCCGGTGATCCGCCAACTTAAACCCGCATATCCCTCACACAGGATATTGCTCACCTTCTTCTCGCCTTCCGGATACGAGGTTAAGAAAGACAGCCGGGAAGTGGATTTTGTGAGTTACCTGCCTATAGACACGGCAGCCAATGCCAGGGAGTTCCTTTCGATCATATCGCCCGAACTGGCCATCTTCATTAAGTATGAGATCTGGCCGAATTTTTACAGGGAACTCAACCGCAGAAAGATCCCCCTCCTCCTGATTTCTGCAATTTTCAAAAAACAACATGTTTATTTTAAATGGTATGGGGGCTTTATGAGGCAGGCGTTGAGGGTCCCGGCTCAAATCTTTGTTCAGGATGAGGCATCTATGGATTTATTAAAATCCATAGATATCGTAAAAGTGAGCATCAGCGGTGATACGCGATTCGACAGGGTTTCGGAGATCCTTGGCCGCGATAATTCCCTCCCCTTTATGGAGGTCTTCTGCGGGGATCAGCCATGCCTGGTTTGCGGTAGCACCTGGCCTGAGGACGAAGCATTGATTATCCATTACATCAATAATTCCAACCACCGGCTTAAGTGCGTCCTGGCGCCCCATGATATCAAAAGTGGCCACGTTCAGAAATTAAAGGCCGCTTTTAACAAGGGTGTGGTTTTGTACTCGGAGCTCGAAGGAAAGGATTTAAAGGAAGCTTCGGTCTTGCTGGTCGACACTATTGGCCTGCTTACAAAAATCTACAGTTACGCCGATATAGCCTATGTAGGAGGTGGATTTGCGACCGGTTTGCATAATACCCTTGAGCCTGCCGTTTTTGGCATCCCTGTTTTGATCGGCCCCAACTACCAGGGATTCAGGGAAGCGAGGGAACTGGTCAGCCTCGGTGGCTTGCTGGTAGTTGAAGACAGGCAGGGTTTTACCACTGCCATGGACAAGTTGGTAAACAGGCCCGGGTTCCGGGAACAAACAGGGAAGATCAATGCCGCCTATGTTCAGGAACAACAGGGTGCCAGCATCCAAATCATGGCTTTTATCCGTAGTTTATTATAAGCCCAATACTAAAACCATGATCCCAACGTGGCATAAAACCCTGCTTTTTGCCCTTTCCGCATTATCCGTGGCGGGATGCAGGGAGCCTGTGAACCTTCATATCCGGGCCGAACCTTCCGAACAGAGGCCTTCCCCGCCTGCTAACGAGTACAGGAATGGGATAGACGATAAAGACGGCCCGATTATCAAGGATAGTATTCCCAATGAAAAGGAGGGTGCTAAACCTGCCATTAAAACAGGTGATACCCTGCTTCCCAAAATGGCGTGAGTTTACTTTTCCGTTTTCCCGTATGGTTTTTTTGTTAGTTTTACGATCTTCACCTAACTAACTAAACGAAACCTCATGGACGCCAAAATCCTTAAAATTTCCCTGATCGCTGCCCTCGCGGGTTTTTTATTTGGTTTTGACACCGTGGTGATCTCAGGAGCAGATCAGCAACTCCAGGCCCTGTGGCAGTCATCCGATGTATTTCACGGAGTGGTGGTGATAGGGATGGCCCTTTGGGGTACCGTTATGGGAGCTTTGCTGGGCGGGATCCCTACAAACCGCATCGGCCGGAAGAAGACCCTGATCTGGATCGGGATACTGTATACGGTTTCAGCCGTAGGATCGGCCATGGCCAACGATCCTGTTACCTTCGCAATTTTCCGGTTTATTGGCGGGCTGGGAGTTGGAGCCTCCACCGTAGCAGCACCTGCCTATATATCTGAAATTGCCCCTGCCAAAGACCGGGGCAAACTGGTTGGCATGTACCAGTTTAATATTGTTTTTGGAATCCTGATTGCCTTTTTTTCGAACTATCTCCTGAGCGGGATAGGCGAAAATGCCTGGAGATGGATGATGGGAGTGGAAGCCATCCCTGCGTTCATCTATACCCTGATGGCTTTCAGCATCCCTATGAGCCCCAGGTGGCTGCTTTCCAGGGCACGGGTAGCCGAAGCTAAATTGATATTGCAGCGGCTCAATCCCAAAGCCGATATCGCTGCTATGCTCACAGAGATAAATGCGGAAGGCGATAAGGCCCTGAAGCATGAAAACATTTTTATGAAAAAGTACCGTTTCCCGCTCATCCTCGCGTTCCTGATTGCATTTTTCAACCAGTTGTCGGGGATCAACGCCTTCCTGTATTATGCCCCGAGGATACTGGAAGAAGCCGGGCTGGGGGCAAGCACGGCCCTTTTGAGCAGCATCGGGATCGGGATAACCAACATGTTGTTTACGCTTCTTGGGATTTTCCTGATAGACCGGCTGGGGCGGAAGCAGTTGATGTATATCGGATCGGTGGGGTATATCATTTCGCTCTCCCTGGTGGCTGCCGCCTTCTTCTTTAACTGGGAAGGCCTTTCCGTGGCCCTTTTCCTCTTCCTTTTCATCGCCTCCCACGCGGTAGGGCAGGGCACAGTGATCTGGGTTTTTATCTCGGAGATCTTTCCCAACCATCTGAGGGGTTACGGGCAAAGCTTTGGCAGCTCCGTGCACTGGGTGCTGGCCGCCGTGGTCCCTTCGCTTGTCCCTATTCTCTTTACCACCGTTGGCCCGGGGGTGGTCTTTAGCTTTTTCGCTTTTATGATGGTCCTGCAACTGTTGTTTGTATGGTTTATCATGCCTGAAACCAGAGGTATAACGCTTGAAGAACTCAGCAGGACGCTGAGCCCGCAGCGCCCAAATTAACGGCCGCAGCCTGTCACAAGGGATTCAGTACCAATCTATCAGGGCTTTTACCATTCCTCGATTATATAAGGAATATGACCTGACAGGCACTTACATATTCCAATAATTCTTACATTGTATCAAATAACGAGCACTATGGACGAAGAATTGGATCTCGGTACCAGGATACTCAACGGCTTTCTTAAGGTAATGGTGGTGGTTTTGGTCTTAATACTGATCGCTGTTGTCATTAGCCTGATCCTTGCCCTCTTTGGCATTCTCTAGCTTTCTGTATGGTTTCATCCCGCCGATAGCCCTGAATTTTTATTTCGAACCGGAAATTGGAAAGCTTTTGCACGGAACTCCCCGCCGGCTGGATTTGTTATGGCCGCCTGTCATAAACTTTTTCCCGCATACATTGCATTTTACTTGATAGCGCTGACCTTCACTAGCCGCTCTGCCTCCTTTTTATAATATACCGTGTTCTGAAGCGGCCTCCCGAAGCCCTCCATGGCAATGGTCATCCTGTCACCATGCTCCAGTCTGATCCCTTCGCTGAAACTTAAGCCGAAGGCGCCGAAGAAATGGATATGCACCTGCCCGGGAATGCGGTGCTGGGCATATTTAAAATGATGGTATTCCAGGTTGGCAAGGCTATGGGTGATATTGGCCTCCCCGGTGCGGATTGCTTTTGTCCAAAGGGAGGCTCCGCCCCGGCCGATGGTGACAGAACCACTGATGTCGGTAAAATCTGCGCCAATGACCAATTCCGGTCCTATGGCACACTGCCGTAGCTTGGAGGGGGCGAGGTAGAGGTAGTTCTGCTGTTCCATGATATGGTCCGAAAATTCGTTGCCGATAGTCATCCCAATCCGCACCGGGAGACCGTGGGGATCTATAACATAGATGCCTGCGATTTCGGGCTCCTCCCCGCCATCGAGGGCGTAAGGGGGTATTTCCAGCGGATCAAGGTGCCCCCGGAGGATGCTGCCATTGCCTTTGTAGAACCATTCGGGTTGTACCCCGATTGCCCCTGCGGCCGGTTTGCCTCCCTCCTCCCCCCAAAGGTATATTTTCATACTATCGGATAAGGGAGCGTCTTCCTGCAACTGCCGGTGCATCGAAGCCCGGTTCTCTGCACTGGTTTTATGGGTAAGGCCGGTCCCGGAAACCATACATTGCATCGCGTCCCGGGGATGGTCTATTGAAGGAAGGAGCCTCCAGCTGTCGGCACCCGAATAAACGCTTTCATAAGCAATACTTTCCGCACCAGTACTCTGTCCGACGACATTTTTAATCCCGGTTTTATCTTCCAGGCAAGTCCGGACAAGGTCATAAATAGTGGGAAAGCGCGGGTGAAGCAGGATGAGGGATTCCTTTTCCACCAGGGCCACCCTCCTTCCTTTTCCGGGATGATGTAATTGAACGAGTCTCATAGGCAGGTGCATTTTCCGATTCTATCTGCCCCGACAAGATAGCCATAATTTCCGCTTGTGCCGGCTGTATGTTTCCGGCCGGTTTACAGGATTATATGCGGCAGGCAGCCTGCCGGGATATGTCGTTTTTTTACAATTACCGCCCATTGGCCCGGATTAATTTTGTCCTGTAATTAAAAACGATCATGAAATGGAATCAGCTGTTGCAACTGAAATGGAGTTGCTCTTTACGGAAGATGTAAAACTCCTGGATATCGCAGAATATGGCTTTAGCCTGCAGGACCTGCTGGAAGGGAAAAAACCTGTCCCCGCAGAAGGCGCGCGCTTCGACATATCCTTTGAAGGCAGGCTTGAAGGCCAAAGGATCAACGGTAAAATTTCGGGCACCGATTACCTGGAAGTGCGGCCCGACGGGCGCTTCTTCCTGAACCTGAAAGCCCGTATCCAGACAGACGACGGGGCCAGTATCCAGGTCTCCGAAACCGGAAACAACGTTGAGGGGAATTTGTCCCTCCACATGAAGTTCCATACCAGCCATAATACCTATACCTGGCTTAACCACAGGGAAGTACTGGGGTTGGGATATGCCGACCTGGAATCGGGGACTGCAAAAGTAAACGCATATTTAATCTAAAACCTGAAAACTATGACAACAGTAAATTTGAATGAGCTTGAACTAAATGAATTTGTGGGGCAAATTAACCCCAGGCAGCATTGCAAAGCCACCTTTCCGCTCCTCGCGGCTCACGGTTCCAAAAAGCTGGCTACCGTATACTTTGAACTGGAGCCGGGCGACCATCTGGGCAGGCATACAGATAGCGCTGAGGAGTTGTTACTGGTGCTGGAAGGAGAAATCCAGGCCTTCGTCGGCGAGGAATCGGGGGTAGTATCCGCGGGCTCGCTGGTCCTTATCCCCGAAATGGTACCCCACGACCTGCATAATACAGGCATAGGCCGGGCAAAAGTCCTGGGGGTCTTCGGCGGGGCCAATAATATTGTCGCCACTTTTGACGAAGCTATGAATCCAACGGAATCCAATATAGTTGACACTGCCAGGCTGTTTGGTTAATAATTGCGGAGGTACGTCCATTTTAGTAATTTAGCTGCCTGAATTTGAACAATATACTCTCCCGTAGTTGCGTAGAGCAGAACCGCTATGAAGATTAATTTTTCAGAATACAGGCCATCCCCCCCGCTGGAAGCGCTTGTCCAGACATACTGGACGGGTGACTTTAACCTGTATGATGAAAAAGGCTTTTCCCAATCGGTTCTGCCAAACGGCTGCATTGAGCTTATTATCCACCTTGGCCACGACCATTGCGAACTGGTAAAAGAAGAAACCTGGGAAAAATCCCCCGAATTTACACTGATCGGGTTGCAGACTACGCCTTACGAGGTTCGCTTTAATTCGCTGGTACAGGTTTTTGGCATCCGCTTTAACCCGGAAGGGATCTTCTCCCTGTTTGGGGTACCCCCTGCACTTTTTACCGCGACCTTCGAAAACAGCAGGGAAGTATTGGGCAGGGATTTTGACGATTATTGTTCCCGCATGCGGGAAGCAAAAACCGTATCCGACCGGATACAACTTACAGATTCCTTCCTTTTGTCGCGTAACCCTGAGGTATTAAGAGTACGGGATTATAGCCGGATGGCTTTTAAAATCATCCGGAAGCATCAGGGTAATATAGGGCTGGATGAGCTGATCAGGCAGTTGCCGGTTAGCCCCCGGCAGCTTCAAAGGACTTTTAGGGAAACCTACGGGATTACAGCCAAAGAGTATATGCGGCTCTGTCGGCTGAATGCCATTCAACAATACCTGCAGGGTCAGGACACGGTTAACCTCACGGAGCTATCTTATGAAAGGGGCTTCGCAGACCAGTCGCATTTCATCCGGGAGTACCGCTTGCTTACCGGGACCAACCCGGGGGGCTTTTTAAAAGGCAGGGAGCAGTTTATAGCCAGGCCGGCCAGGCTCTAATAAAGATTTGAAATTTTTACCCGTTTACCTGATTACAGGCAACCTTTTCCAAGGGTACCGGGCATTTTAAAGTATAAAATATGAAAACACCTGTGTACCAAATACATACAGATCAGGAACAACTCACTGCCATCTTTGACAAAACAGGCGATATAAGCCGGAATTTTCTGAACAGGATCGGGGAACTCGCTACGACTTCCCATGCGCCCCAACCCGAACTCCTGCAACTGCAGCCTGAAGGAAAAGGTGCCCTGGCTGCCCTGGAAGAATTTCAACTTCGCTTCGGGGATTCCCTGGTAGCCTCCACCGGACCTAGGTACTGGGGCTTTGTTACCGGCGGCGCTACCCCCGCTGCTATCATGGGCGACTGGCTGGCAGGGGTTTACGACCAGAATCCCCAGGCCCTGACGGGGCATGGCGATATCTCGGCCAGGATAGAAGTGGAAGCCATATCGCTCTTCCTCGATCTGCTGAACCTCCCCCACACTTTTTCAGGGGGCTTCGTTACCGGGGCCACCATGTCTAATTTTACCTGTCTGGCGGTGGCGCGTCAATGGCTCGGAAGGAAATACGGCAAAGACCTGGCCAGGGAAGGTCTGGCGGGGTTCGGCGGACTGCATATCCTAAGCGCTACCCCCCACTCTTCCGCAATCAAAGCCCTCGCTATGCTGGGGATTGGCAGCAGTAACGTAATCAGCATAGCTACCCCGGGAGGAAGCAGGGAATCCATGGATATGGCATCATTGGAAGAAGCAGCTCGCGGCCTGCAGGGAAAGCCTTTTATCGTCATCAGCAGTGCGGGCACGGTAAATTCAGGAGACTTCGATGATTTTAAGGCCATAGCGGAATTGAAAAAGCGGTACGATTTCTGGTGGCATATAGACGGGGCTTTCGGGGCCTTTGCCGCTTGTTCCCCGGAGTACGGCCATCTCCTGGACCACTGGGAGCTTGCCGACAGTATTACGGTGGACTGCCACAAATGGTTGAACGTGCCCTATGAAAATGCCGTATACTTTATTAAAAAGGAACATCTGCAGCTTCAGGTGGAAAGTTTTCAGAACTCCAATGCCCCCTACCTGGGGGACCTTGCCAATAATTTCAGTTACCTGAATGTCCTGCCCGAAAACTCCCGCAGGCTTCGCGCCCTGCCGGTATGGTTCGGCCTGGTTGCTTATGGGAAAGAAGGCTATAGGGGGATAGTGGAAAATTGCATCCGCCTGGCAAGGGAACTCGGGCAATTCATAGAGGAACATGAGGCTTTTGAACTGGTAACCCCCGTACGACTGAACATAGTGGCATTTACGCTGAAAGGCGCGGAAGCGGCATTAGTTGATGAATTCCTCCACCGGCTGAACGCGCGCGGCAAGGTTTTTATGACCCCATTGAACTTCAGGGGGCGCAAAGGTTTCCGGGCAGCCCTGGTAAACTGGCGCACCACGGATGCCGATATAAGTCTGGCAAAGGATGAATTAGCAGCCGTATTGGGTGAACTCCGGGCTGCGCATCAGGCTACCCCGGGGCAGAGGTGGCATTAACTGGATACTAAACATTCCCTGCAAGGCTATGGGCATAAAAAACCTCCCGAAAACGGAGGTTTCTAAAATTGAACAGGGGTCCCTCGCATGCACTCGGGATGAACCTGCCCCCGCCAGAACGATCTGTCGGGCTGGCGTACCTGAACGGCGCGTTCGGGCGGGCTTCTCGTCTCCCCACTGATATGGGCTTTTCTGGCATAAAAAAACCTCCCGGAGTAGGAGGTTCTTTTCAATCTTTACAGGTGGGGAGCCTTCCCTCGCATGCGCTCGGGATAAACTTCTCGTCTCCCCACCGATATGGGCTTTCAAGCATAAAAAAACCTCCGGGGAACGGAGGTTTTTTCAATCTGTACAGGTGGGGAGACTCGAACTCCCAAGCCTCGCGGCACTAGTTCCTGATACTAGCGTGTCTACCAATTCCACCACACCTGCTTCAAAATCGAATAATCTTTACTTTACCTTGTTTGCCCACTCTAACCATAACATTCTGCCAGAATGGTGTATCGAAGGGCACTTATAGGCGGGTCTACCTCCCTCCCGATAGCTATCGGGATATCGGGACCACCACACCTGCCTCAAATTCGCATGCAAATTTAAAGGAATTTTAGATTCCGCAAATATTTATTCACACTATATGGCCAAAATACGGTTCAGGTGGCCTGTTTGGCGTGCGTCAATGGGATGAACACGTCCCTTTTTCTTATCAAAAATATATAGCAGCTCAGGGCGGATTTGTGAAATTATCGGCCTGAGTAATAATCCTGTAATTTCTTACTTATATTTAGCTTCCACCAGCAACATGACACTAATCTTAAAGGAAACCAAACCAGCATGAAACCAGCTAAGATATCCAGAAGAAAAGCGATTGAGACAAGCCTGATAGCATCCCTGGCTGCCCTGGGCGGCCTGGGATTTACAGAAGCCCGCACACCAGGGAAGTTAAGGAATGCCATGGCCCCCAAGCCTGGGTTACCTTTTCGCATCAGCCTGAACACCTCCACGATTATGGCCTACCAGCTTCCGGTGGACGAGCAGATAAAAAAAGTGGCTGCCGCGGGCTTCGACGGGATCGAATTGTGGATGCGCGATATCGGGGCTTTTCTGGACAAGGGCGGAAGCCAAAGCCAGCTGAAGGACCTGCTGGAGGGCGGAAACCTGAGATTGGAGAACATCATAGGTTTTTCCCAATGGTGCAGCGACGATGCGGAAGAACGTAAAAAAGCCATAGACCAGCTCCTTATGGAAATGGAAATTACGGCAGGCCTTGGGGGAAAACATATTGCCGCCCCGGTGATGGGGCTTCAGTCACTTGATCCGTCCAGGTTTGGCGAATACACGGAGCGGTACCAGGCCATCCTGGCCCTGGAAGCCGAAACGGGGGTCGTCCCCGTGATCGAAATCTGGGGGGCGGGCGCGCTCCATAAAATTTCGGATTGCGCACAGATCGTGATCGCCACCGGGCATCCGAAGGCGACCATGCTGCTCGATTTTTATCATATTTACCGGGGTGGGAACCACTGGGATACCCTGGATGTCCTGAACGGGGCAAAATTACCGGTAATCCATATGAACGACTACCCGGCGGAACCGGCCCGCGAATCCCTTAACGACGGACACAGGCTGCTCCCCGGCGAAGGGGTATGTCCGTTTAATACCGTCCTGCCCAAATTATACGAAGCAGGGTTCCGGGGTGGCCTCTCCGTGGAACTTTTCAACAAGGGGTACTGGGAAACCATGGATGCCGAAACCTTGCTAAAGAACAGTTTCGAAAAAACCGTAGCGGTCGTACAAAATGCCATGAAAGTTGAAAAATGAGAACGTAGTAAGCATAAACCTATATACGTTATGGGATTCCATATTTCCCGGCAATTCGGAGACGATCCATCCTTTCACCACTTAATTCCCGGCATATGAATTACATTGTTTGCGAAAAGCCCGGGTTATTAAGGATCATGGATAAACCGCCACCGGTTAAGCATCCGGGGGAGGCCCTCCTCCGGATCAAAAAAGTGGGGGTTTGCGGCACAGACCTCCATGCTTATGGGGGGCGACAGGCTTTTTTCAGTTATCCGCGTATCCTTGGCCACGAACTGGCAGCCGAAATTTTGCAGATTGAACCGAACGATCAGAATCTCAGGGTTGGTGATGAAGTGGTGGTCATGCCTTATATAAGCTGCCAGAAATGCTTTGCCTGTCGTAGCGGGAAGACGAACTGCTGTACCGCTATTCAGGTTTTGGGGGTACATACAGACGGGGGTATGCAGGAACAGATCAGCGTCCCGGTGAACCTCCTGATCCCGGCACCCAGCCTGAGCACCAGGGCTATGGCCATCGTGGAGCCCCTGGCCATAGGGGCGCATGCCCTGAGGCGGGCGCAGTTGCAAAAAGGGGAAACCATTGTGGTGGTGGGTTGCGGACCTATTGGTGCGGGCATTATCATCCTGGCACAGCAGCTGGGTGCCAGGGTGATTGCGGTTGATACCAGTAACGCCCGCCTTGAATATGCCCGTAACCACTTCGGCGCCACATATGTCGTCCGCGGTGGTGATGGGGCGATTGAGAAAATCCGGGAACTTACAAACGGCGACATGGCGGCCGTGGTATGCGATGCCACCGGAAACAAGGCCGCGCTGGAATCGGGCCCTGCCTTTATGGCCCATGGCGGGCGCTATGTTCTGGTAGGGCTTTCCATAGGGGAACTGGTGTTTAAGCACCCCGAGCTCCATGCCAAGGAAACTACGCTGCTTTGCAGCAGGAATGCGACCCTGCAGGACTTCGAAAATGTCATCTCCCTGCTGCAATCAGGGCGTTTTCCGCTTGATTCCTACATAACCCATGAGGTGGATTACATGGAAATGCCAGCCCGTTTTGAAGACTGGATGGACCCCGAAAACGGGGTGATCAAGGCCATTGTGAATTTTTAAATAAGCATTATGAATTCATCCTTAAAAGCATTTACCGCAGTCATCCTGGTTTCCCTGATCCCCGGATGTTCAGAAAAAGAACCATCACGACAAGCAGCACAGCCGCTGCCTGAAAAAACCGCGGAATACACGGAAGACTGGGCTTCCCTCGGCGCCCACAATGAAGCCCCCGACTGGTTTAAAAATGCCAAATTCGGGATCTACTTTCACTGGGGCCTTTATTCGGTGCCCGCATTTGATAATGAATGGTACCCGAGGTGGATGCACTTCAGGGACCATAAGGTGTACGCCCATCATAAAGCCACCTACGGGGACCCTTCCGAATTCGGCTACCATGACTTCGCCCCCCTTTTTAAGGCGGAGAAATTCGACGCTGATGCCTGGGCCGGCCTCTTTCAGGAAGCCGGAGCACAGTTTGCAGGCCCGGTTGCAGAACACCACGACGGATATTCCATGTGGGATAGCGACATCACCCCCTGGAACACCATGGATACAGGGCCTGGCAGGGATATTACAGGAGAACTGGAAACTGCCATAAAAAAGCGTGGCATGAAATTCATCACCGCCTTCCACCATGCCAAAAACCTTCAGAGGAGCACGGAACTTGGCAAGGAAAACCCCCTGAGCCATTACCCCTACCTTGAAGGCCTCCCGCCGAGTTCCGGCGATCCCGACCTTCAGCTTATGTATGGCAATATGGAACACGAAAAATGGTACCGGGAAGTATGGCTGGGAAAATTAAAGGAAGTGGTTGATAAGTACCAGCCGGATATCATGTGGTTTGATTATGTGCTTGGCGACATCCCTGAAAATTACAGGAAGGAGTTTGCGGCCTATTACCTGAACGAGGCATCAAAAACCGGCCGGGAGGTGGTGGTGGTGAGGAAGCAGAATGACATGCCGCTTTCCATGAGTGTGGAAGACCTGGAACAATCCCGTAAAAATGTCATTGGAACCAAAACCTGGATGACCGATGCGACCATCAGCGACGGCAGCTGGTGCTACACCGAAAACCTGGCGGTTAAACCCCCGCAGGATGTCCTCCATATCCTGATCGATGTGGTCAGCAAAAACGGGGTCCTGCTGTTAAATATTTCCCCGAAGGCCGACGGCACCATCCCCGACAACCAGAAAGTGGGGCTGCTCAGCATTGGAAAATGGCTTCGTAACTACGGAGAGGCCATTTATGGCACGGAAGCCTGGTATACCTTCGGCGAAGGCCCTACCAAAGAACCGGAAGGCCATTTCGAGAACCATGCCGCCTTTATGAAATTAAAATATTCAAAGGAGGACATCCGATATACGACGAGAGACTATACGATCTATGCCATCCTGATGGGTGCCACCGAGCCCGGAGAACAATTGGTTTTGACATCGTTCTCCAAAGAGAACATCCACGATGTCCCTGCCATTGAAAGTGTCGGCTTTTTAGGGAACAGTGAGAAAACAGCCTGGGAATATGACGAAGATAAAGGGCTGCTGATTACCGCACCTTCCCAAACCACCGATGAGATGGCGACGGTGATAAAGATAACCGTATCCCAGTGATCGGGGAGTTATTTTCGCAAACCGGGTTCTGATGGATCTTATTTGATAAGAACGCCGGCAGCCCCTCATAGTTGTATCTTTCGGGTTACTGAGGAATGCAGGGGAAGCCTGCGGGACAACATTAACGTTTCCTTTGCCAACCGGGGACGCGATAAGCTTACCTTTAAGCAGTTACACAATAGTTAAATAAATTAATCGCATGGCCGGAAAGAAGGATCTGGATTTTACCTATACCACTATCGATAAGATATTCCGCCTGAGTATAGGGGAAACCGCAGATTACAGCGGGGCCAAATACGACGGTGATTTTTCGCTCACCCTGGAAGAGGCACAAAAAGCCAAACACCGATACATAGCAGACAGCCTTGGCATAGAAAAAGGAAGCAAGGTACTGGATATGGCCTGCGGCTGGGGACCGTTTTGCCGGTACGTTAGCGAGGAAAGGGGTGCTACGTCCATTGGCCTGACCCTCTCCGAAGGGCAGGCGGAAGCCTGCCAGAAAAACGGCATTAACGTGCTGGTAAAAGATTGCCGTTATGTGACCCCGGAAGATTTTGGCACCTTCGATGCCATCAGTTGTATTGGGGGGCTGGAACATTTCTGTTCCGTCGAAGAATGGCAGGAAGGAAAACAGGAGCAGGTTTACCGTGATTTTTTCCACACCCTCAGTAACCTCCTGCCCGTGGGAGGAAGGTTTTATATGCAGACCATGACCTTTAGCAAGAATATGATCAACTATGAAGACCTGGACGTCAATGCAGAAAAGGGGTCCGCAGCTCATGTCATGGCGCTTATGGTCAAGGAATTTCCCGGGTCCTGGCTGCCCTACGGACCGGAAATGGTCATCAGAAACGCGGCCCCCGACTTTAAGCTGATCTCACAGGAGAGTGGCAGGCTTGATTATATTGAAACCATCAAACAATGGAGAAAGAAATTCAGGAAATTCAACCTGCAGAAGTATTGGCTTTACCTGTCTCTCATCCCCCGGTACATTACAGACAAGGAATTCAGGCACCAGGTGGCGGTGTTCAGGATAAGCCCCAACAAGGTCTGTTTTGAAAAGGAGATCATGGACCACTTCAGGCTGGTATTTGAAAAAATATAAAAGCTAAAGCCATCGCCTGAAAACCCGGAGAATTGGGTTGTAATTTTTTCAGGAAGGATGGTATTGCCGTCATGTTAAAGCTGAAGACAGGCCTTCAAAAATGCGCCCTCCAAATTATCATTCCATAACCCGGCGGCCTCTCCCTTAAAGCTTAGGGCAGGGAGGTTGCCAAAAAGGACTTCCATCAATCCATATTTACAACCTGCCTTACCTCCCGGATAGCAAAGCCAGTCCGGACCATAGGACAAGATTGGGCGATGGCAACGGCCTGTTCCATGCTTTCGGTCCGGATAAGGTCGAAGCCACTGACTCCTTCTTTGGCTTCAATAAACGGCCCGTCCGTAATTACCTTATCCCGCGAGACATAACTTCCCGAGACATGGAGGGGCTCCCCCATGATATACAGGCCCGCTTTGGTGAGTGATTCCAGCCAGGGCGACATATCGGGGGATCTGGCAAAACGCTCTTCCTGTGTAAACCGGCCTATTTCCCGGAGGTTTTCACGCACAATTAAAAGATACTTTTCCATGTATTGAAAGGTTTAAGAGTAAGGTCTTTTCGTTGTCTTTCAGGGAACACCATAATGATGACTTAAGGTAATCCTGCCATATTATTCCAAACCCCGTGTTGGTTTATAATGCGGAGATTGGGGCACAATTATTCATCGAGGAAGGCCGTAATCATGGGAACCGCAAAATCACTTTCCCCGGAGCCCGGCTTCAATGTGGTAATCTCACCTATGTAATCCCCATGGCCACCCGGGATTATTGCCAGTTTTGAATTCGTAATAAGCCTGTGCATTGCCACCGCATGTTCAGGGGTCATAACATCCCTGTCTCCCGTAATGATCAAAGTGGGTGCTTTAATGGATGTCAATTGTTCGTCCGGGATATCAGTAAACGTTTGCATACGCCTGGCACATTTGTCATGCATGATCCTGAGCCTGCCTGGGTCGGGGGCAATACTCGCGTAGGCGTCTTTATATTGTTGGGGCATGTGTTCCAGTCGGGCCTGCTTCATAAAGTCCCAGAATTCGTCGGGAGCGCCGTTTCGTTTGCAAAGTGCGGAACCCGCGATTATTTTATTCACCAGTCCGGGGTGGCGGATAGCGATTTGCAGGGCTGTGGTCCCGCCATTGCTGAATCCGAAAAAATCCGCTTTGGCGATCCCGAGTTTGCCCAGGAGGGCTGCCACGTCGTCTGCATCCTGCTCAAATGAAATATCGGAGTCACGGTCACCGGACCGTCCGTGGGCCTGGAGTTCAACCCCTATAAGCTGCCGGCTTTTGGCCAGTCGGGGAAGAATCCTGCCGAAGGAAGTCTGGATGGTCGAGCCGCCACCATGCAGTAAGACCAGCGGTTTCCCCTGGCCATATACTTCATAGTACATTTGCAATCCGTTGACCAGGAAATAGCCACTTTTAAAAGCGATGCTGTCATTTTGCCCATTTGTGATCTCCGTATTTAACATCTCCTCCTTTTTATGGTTCCCGCAAGACTTGAATACCAAAAGCGGTATAATTATAATACCAATGAGTGCCTTTCCCATTCCGGTTGCCGCCCTTTTACATCATGAATATTAGTAAGGCAAATGTACACGATCAGCTAAAATGAGGACGGGTGTATTTTGCCAGATTAGGAGGGACATACGACATCATTGCAAGTCGGTTATTGATTTCCAGCTTCTATAGATTGAGAAATCCTTCCATTATGGATGCCAATAGAATGGGGGTTTCCTGCATGGGAAAATGTCCGGAGCTCTCAATATCAATAAAGGACGCCTCAGCAAACTTTTCAAATGCTATTTGTTGCCGATCTGCCCTGAACCCAATATGGTCGTACTTTCCGGAAATCACCAAAAAAGGGTGATTAACCAACGTCATTTCATCCGAAAAATCTTCCGTAACCCACATCTTCAGATAACCTTCCTGGGCCCTGGAATCCGTCACTTCCAAATGCCGCCTGGCGCGACAGGACCTCCATCTGTCATTGAGTTTACCCCCGGTAAATGCGTCCAGCCCGGTCTTGGTTAGCTCTTCATTTTGAATTAAGGCCCTGAAGAAATTCAGGCTATCCGAATCTACCGGAAAGCCGGAGGCAGCCACAGGAGTAATGGCAATTATCTTTAATATCCTCCTTTCTATGTCCCGCAACGCAGCTTTTTGAACAACCATACCCGTCATGGAATGGCCTACAAGGTTGAATTTCTCCCAATTCAATCTATCTGCCAGGTTGAAGATATCAGAAACTACTTCATCTGTGGTATACTCACCTGTTATATTTTTTGATTTCCCGTAGCCCCTTACATCCATGAAAGCATAGCTGAAATCTTCAACATTAATATAGGGAAAAACTGGTGACCAGGTCTTGGCGTCATCCATCCAGCTATGGAGCACAATAACACCCCTTTTTCCGTTTCCCACCAGGTGGTAGCCAACGGTTGAGACTTTTATTTTCAAAGTGAATTATATTAGTAGTGGATAATTTTTGAATTATGATTTACCCCAGGTGAGGATAGTATCCAAAGGTATATGGTCGCCAAAATCCTTACCATAATAAGCCCTGTAAATGCGCTGCCTTTCATCGATAAGAAAGTCGGCAGGAACGATAGGTTCTTCTTTAAGGGACTTTATATTGAAGAATCCGCTGAACATCATCCGCATCATTTTTACAGGCCGCATCATGGTTTTAAACATGGCAGGCCGGGACTGTTCAACACCATATTTTTTATAAAGTTCCAAATTGGAATCAGGAATAATCGGGAAAGGCGCATCCTGCTTTCCGGCATATTCAAGGATCTCCTCCCCGGAGGAGGCAAAAAGTGCGATTAGCTCGATGTTGTGTTCCTTCAGTTCCTCGTAGTGCTTAATCAATTGATGCACCCTTAAATTGCAAAAGGGACAGGAAGCTGCCCTGAAAAAGCTAAGCAACACCTTTTTACCCTGGTAGTTTGATAAGGTAATTTTCCTACCCCTGTAGTCTGTCAGTGAAAAACCGATTGCCGGTTGATTCTCATCTAATCTTTTCATGAACATTGGTTTATGTAAATCCCATTTAACTTTTGTAAGCCCCCTTTCCCTGAAAAGTAATACACTTTTAAATTACTAAGCAAATGCTTAGTAATATATCAAAAAAAGGGGGCGTTAAAACTTCAGGCCTTCTTCCAAATTCTGGAAGCGAATACTTCATCAACGGCTGTGTTATTCATGTGATTGAAATAATTGCTGAAGGTTTTTACTCCGATCCCGGTAATTACCCCTAAAATATCCTCCGGTTGATAACCAGCGGCTAAAAATTGCTCTATCTCCTCCTGGCCGGGCAGTCCGCGGGTAGAGGTCATCACCTTTGTAAACCGGCTCAGGGCATTCAGTTTTTTGTCGGGAACAGGGGTATTGTTCCTGATGGCGTCCGTCACTTCCTTTGGGACCTTACTCATGCTATCTGCAATAAAACTATGGGCCGCAACACAGTAGTCGCACGAATTCTCATAGGCAACGGACAGAAATATGACCTCTTGCTCCTGAGGGGAGAAACCCGCATGGGTCCGGAATGAATTATAGGCGTATGTGTATGCATCCAATAAAGCTGGATTGCCGGCCATCCCGGAATACATGTTCGGGATAAAACCCAATGCTTTCTTAGTTTTCAGCATAATTTCCCGCGCTATCGGGCTTGCGTTCTCAACGGTCTTAGGCTCCAGGCCTGCTACTTTTAAATC
>Ga0209347_1001004_pt1 | contig 54048 bp, 48 predicted proteins | sample AutmiccommuBRH23_FD_187382 | JGI IMG/M metagenome (GOLD analysis project Ga0209347, IMG submission 187382) | Deep subsurface microbial communities from Mt. Terri, Switzerland - Autotrophic microbial communities BRH/23 (SPAdes) (version 2) | ecosystem: Environmental > Aquatic > Deep subsurface >... | reverse complement strand
GGGCGTTGGCGGTCAGCCCGGCGACGTCGCCGGAGAACGGCCCGAGCTCCTCGACGAGCGAGCCGTCGATCTCGACCGAGTAGACCGAGCGCAGCCCGTCGCTGGTGGCCGCGACCGCGAGGGAGGTCTCCGCCTGCCAGGCCACCGCGGAGACGTCGGTGAGCGACTGCCCGGACGTGTCCACCATGGGCAGCGGCGCCCATCCCGTGACCGTGACGGGCGTCGTCGGCAACACCTGGGCCATGCCCAGCCGGCCGGTGTCGTCTGACCCGACGAGGAGGGCGATCCTCGCCCGGGCCGGTGACACCGCGAACTCCAGGACCTCCAGTCCCACGGGCAGATCGAGAGACACCAGCTCGACAGAGCGCTGCCGGTCCACCGTCAGCAGCACGGGGCGCCCGGAGGGTCCGTCGGCGAGCAACCAGAGGACCCCCAGCGAGAAGCTGGGCGACCTGAGGTTCGTGTAGCCCGTCTCCACCCTGGTGAGCTCGGACAAGGGGGCCCCGACGGCCAGCACTGTGCGGGAGTCGTCGATGATGGCGGCCTCGCCGTCCAGGGACACCGCGATATCGGCGACCGGCAGGTCGACGTTGCGCCATCGCTCGACCTGGCCGTCGCCCGTCAGCCGGCCCGGGGCGCCGTCGTCGACGGCGAAGAGATCGACCGAGGCGGCCCGGGACAGGATCTGGTAGCCCTGCTGCCCGGCGAGCTCGAGCACCCCGTCGGCACGGCTCCCCGGCAGGATGAACGGAACCCCGTCGTTGGTGACCACCAACCCTGTGGCGCGGGGGATGGCCGTGAGCGACCACATGAGCTGGGCACCCAGCCTGCGGCGCGCGTCGTCGCCGAGCCGCTCGGACAGGCCGGCCAGGTCCACGGTGACGACGCCGTCGGAGTTGAGGCTGGCTCCGGCGGCCCCCAGCCTGACTCCGTTGGGCAGCGCGTTCGACACCGCCTGGGCGACAGTAGGCGACGGGCCCGCGAGGAGGGCCTCGACGATCGCCTCCGGGGTGACGCGGGTCTCCGGCAGGTGGATCGGATCCGGCACCACGTGCCCGCCGGCCCGGGCCAGGTAGTACAGGGTGACCCGCTGGTAGTAGCGCTCGAAGATGTAGCGGGTGAGGAGCAGCCCGGGTGGTGGCGCCGCGATGCGCCACTCCCCGTCGAGCTCCGTGAGCGTGAACTGGTGCACGAATGGCGCGGCGGCGGCGGTGTAATGCCCGTGCAGGTCCAGCGTGCCGAGCCGCTGGCCCGTCAACGAGGCCATCTCGCCGTCGCCGGTGACGGTGGCGTCGACGACGGTGGCCGACGCGGGGTCCCACTCCTCGGCGGCGGCCGGGGTCAGGTACTGGCGGGCGACGGCGTAGTCACCCTCCGGCGCGGCCATGGCCTGGAGGAAACCCTCGACGAGTCGCGTGGGCGCCACCCCTGCCTCGGGCGGCTGCGGGGCGATGTCGATGCCGCGGGGCTGGGTGGAGACCGGCACCTCCTCGATGGGGCCGGCCGTGGGGATCCCGGTGCATCCGGCGGACAGCAGCACCAGCAGCGTGATCAGAGCTCCGAGCGGTCTCATCTGCCGACCTCCAGCTGATCGTCGTCGAGGGGGATGACGGGCAGGGGCGACGCGGACAGATCGTGCTCCGGATCGCGCGGCACGGTGAGCCGGAACTGGGCGCCGCGGCCGGGCCTCCCCCAGGCCGTGAGCCAGCCTCGGTGCAGCCGGGCGTCCTCCATGGAGATGGCCAACCCGAGCCCGGAGCCACCGACGATCCGGGTTCTGCTGGGATCGGCCCGCCAGAACCGGTCGAACACCCGTGCGGCGTGCTCGGCCTCGAAGCCCACGCCGTGGTCGCGGACCGTGACGGCGACGGCGTGCTCATCGGCCGCGACCACCACATCCACCGGCCTGCCCTCCGCGTGCTCGATCGCGTTGGTGATGAGGTTGCGCAGGATCCTGCGGATCCGACGCGAGTCGACCATCGCGGTGGTGTCCCGGCCGCGCCGCTGCAGGCTGAGGGGGACCCCTGCTGCCTCAGCCATCGCCCGCGCGGCCGCGACCTCCGACTCGACCAGCGCCGCGACGTCCATGTCCTCGAGCGTGAGCACGGCGGCGCCCGCGTCGAACCGGGAGATCTCCAGCAGATCGGCGAGCATCGCGTCGAAGCGCTCGATCTCGCTGTGCATCAGCTCGGCGGAGCGGGCGGTGAGCGGATCCAGCGCGTAGCGGGAGTCGTGGATCATGTCAGAGGCCATCCTGATGGTGGTCAGGGGCGTGCGCAGCTCATGGGACACGTCGCTGACGAACCGCTGCTGCAGCGTCGAGAGGGTCTCCAGCTCGCGGATCCGCTGCTGCAGCTGGGCCGCCATGCGGTTCATGGACTTCGCCAGGCTCGCCAGGTCGTCCGTGCCGCGCACGGCCATCCGCTCGCCCAACTCCCCCGACGCCAACCGCAGCGCCGTCTGACTGGCCCGGCGCACCGGTCGCACCACCTGGTGCGTCACCAGGTAGGCGACGAGGGCGAGAGCCGCCGCCAGAGCCACACCGGTCCCGGCCACGGCGCCCTGCAGGACGCGCAGCGTCTGGGTCTCCGTCGTCATGGGGAAGATGTAGTAGACGGGATACCGCTCCCCCGTCGCCCCCACGAGCGCGGAGCCGATCGCCCAACCGGGCTCGGGAGCCACCCCGGGATCGGTGAAGACGACCTGGGTCGGCGTCACGAACATCCCCTCCGACGACTCCACGCGCTCGACGAGATCGGTGGGGACGGACTCGGAGCGGATGCCGGTGGACACCAGGCGTGACGTGGGGCCCTCGATGACCACGCGGTACTGGGCGGCCTGGGCGTCTGCCAGGTCGGCCAGGCGGTTGAGCGCCTCGTGCACGGCGACGCCCCGGTTCTCCGGGCTGCGCAGCTGGGCCTGCATGAACGCGTACACGCCGGCCGCTTCGTTGAGCGACGCGCTCTTCTTGGCGGCCACGACGCCCGCCGTCGCCTGCTGGAGCAGGACGACGCCAGCGAGGACCATGAGGAGCATCGACAGGCCCAGGGTGGAGATGAGTACCCGCAGCGGCAGCGACCGCCACCACAGTCGGCGCACCCCGCCCTGGGTCCTACGGCCTCGGCTCACCGGCCCGATACCCGATCCCCCGCACGGTGATGACGATCTCGGGATGTTCCGGATCTTTCTCCACCTTCGACCTCAACCGCTGCACGTGGACATTGACCAGCCGCGTGTCCGCCGAGTTGCGGTAGCCCCACACCTCGTCGAGGAGCGCCTCGCGGGTGAAGACGTGTGACGGCCGCTTGGCCAGCGCGAGCAGCAGATCGAACTCCAGCGGCGTCAGCGACAGTTGCATGCCGCCGCGCCGCACGGCGTGGGAGGACACGGAGATGGTCAGGTCCCCGATGGTGAGAGTGTCGGCGCCCGATTCCTCCTGCGAGCGACGCAGCCGGGTGCGGATCCGGGCCACCAACTCCTTGGCCTTGAACGGCTTCGCCACGTAGTCGTCCGCGCCGGCCTCGAGGCCCGCGACGACGTCCGCGGTGTCGGACTTGGCCGTCAACATGACGATCGGCACGCCGGATTCGGCGCGGATGTCGCGGCAGACGGCGACACCGTCGCGGCCGGGCAGCATGAGGTCGAGGAGCACGAGATCGGGACGTGCCTGCCTGAACTCGGCCACGGCGGCGTCGCCCGTGGAGCATCGGACCGTGTCGAAGCCTTCCTGCCTCAACACGATCTGCAACATCTCCGACAGCGCCGCGTCATCGTCGACGACGAGGATGCGCGCCTTACCTCTCGGGTCGCTCACACCGATCTCCTCTTGCGTTCGCGTCCATGGTAGCCAGCCACGACGGTGTGGCAGGCCAATGCCTAGTTGAGCGCCGGTTCGTCGGTCCAGGTCGACCACCTGCCCGGCGCGCCACCAACGCGGCGCAGGACCCGGCGCCAGAGTCCTTCGGGCGTGCCGAAGACGTCTTCGGCGTGCGCGGTCGTCCGGAACCACGATCCGCGGATCAACTCGTTCTCCAGCTGTCCGGGTGACCATCCGGACAGTCCGACGAACAGCCGCAGCTGGTTGAACGACGATCCGACGAGTTCAGGGGGGAAGTTCAGGTCGACGACGCCGATGTGCGGAGCGATGGCCTGCCACCCTGGTGGCGGTGCCGTCGGGGTGGCCGGCTCTCCGAGCGCAACGACCACATCGGGGTTGACGGGTCCGCCCTCGAACAGCGCCACTGGCGGACTCATGTGGTCGCGGAAGGCCTCGTGCACCCCCGAGACCGGCAGCTCCGACAGCCGCGTCAGGCAGACCCCGATGGTGCCCTGAGGGTTGTGTTCGAGCAGCAGGATGACGGACTGGTCGAAGTAGCCGCCGCGCCCGGGCTGCGTGGCCACGAGCAACTGCCCGGCGGCGATCGCTCCCGTGTGCATCACGAGACCCACTCTATCCGCCCGGAACGACGACGCATCCGTCCTCGGCGGGGCGCGGGAAGCCGGCGCCCCCGCACCAGCTCAGACCGGACGCTCTCCCCGCGTCAGCCTCTCGACGATGGTGTGGATGCGCGCGGCCCGCGTCTCCGGGCGGCGCGCCAGGGCGATCCAGCCCAAGGCCTGCTTCCTGACGCTCGGCGGCGACGCCTCTCAGGCGCCGCGAACTGCCTTGTCAGCGTCCAGGGCCGCTGCGAGTTCAGCCGGTTCCTCCAGCGCCTCCACGGAGTCGAACACGGTCCACATCCCCGTCGCCTTGGCCCGCTCGATGGCGGCGAGGCCGGCGGGTTGGAGACGACCCTCGCGCGAGAGCTCTTCCACTCGGGCCTTGTTCGAGGCGGCCCATGGGCTGTTCGCACGCCGCGGCGCCATCCACTGCATCGCACGCTCCTCGTCGAGCACTTTCGCCTGGCCGTCGATCCAACCCCAGCAGAGTGCCTCGCGGACGAGGTCCTCATAGGGCACGGCGATCCGGCCCGAGCGGGCGCGCCAGCCCACCACCCAGACCCCCTCGCGACGGGTATGGTTCGCCGCGAGCCAGTCCCGCCAGTCCTCCAGCGTCGCCGGGTGGAAATGCTCTGCATCCGTCACCATGCTGTCATCCTGCTGGCGACGAGGGGCGCGGCACAAGATCCCCCGCGACCCGGAGCCCGGCAGTCGATGCGTCGGGCCTCAACTCGGCTCGAATTGCTTGTATCTCCCCTGGGCGCCTGCCTACATTGCCAAGAATCACCAGGAAACGGAGGACATCATGAACCCGACCACACGACACCTACGCTCCGTGGCACTCGCGGTGGCGTCGATCGGGGCGATAGCCGTCGCCGGCGGGTCGGCCAGTGCCGCAGGAGCGATTCCTCTCAACGGTGGCCAGGAGGCTCCCGCCCCGCAGAACCACGGCGCACGCGGCTGGTTCAGCTACGAGGCGTCGGGTACACAACTGTGCTACACGCTCTCCGTCTCCGGCCTGTCCGCCCCCGCGGCGGCCGCCCACATCCACATCGGGCCTCGCAAAACGCCGGGACCCGTCGTCGTCCCACTGACGGTTCAAAACACCACCACCTTCGAGACCGCCGGATGCGCTGTCGTCGAGGCCTCGCTCCTTGAAGCAATCGGGGAGAACCCGCGCGCGTACTACGTCAATGTGCACACGCCCACCAATCCGGCCGGCGAGATCCGTGGCCAGCTGAAGTGACCAGCCCCGGGCGGGCCGACAACGCACAAAGGGGCCGTCAGCGAACTGACGGCCCCTCGGGGGTGGAGGTGGCGGGAATTGAACCCGCGTCCTCGAGAGATGAACCAGGGCTTCTCCGGGTGCAGCTGACTGATCGTTCTACTCGGCTCTTGCACTCACGTCAGCATGTCGCAAACGAGCCCAGCTTCAGTAAAGTCCCGAACCGCCCCTGAAACCCAGGCGGCTCAGCAAGCCTTCTAAATGAGGCCAGTCACCGGACGGAAGGCACGTCCGGGCTGACCGTTCGGTCGCTGATCAGGCAGCGAGAGCGAACTGTGCGCGGTTGTTTTCGGCACTTATTGGTTTCCATGCGTCGTTAACGAGATAAGCATGGATCCTCGACCCGCTTCCCCTAGAACTACCGTCCCAAGTCGAAACCAGTCACCCCCCTGTTGAGTTGTACCTACCCAGTGTAGCGCGGACCGCCCAACTCACCGCGCGGCGCCTGCGGCCGGGCCAACAGGAACCGTTCAGCGCTGCCGGTGCCCGAGCGGCCGTTGAAGGCGCGCACCCCCGCAGCGATCGTGAGGCCGAACCACGCCAGCCAGGCCAGGCCGACGAGCTCCCCCACTCCGAATACCATCCCGAGGACGGTGGCGACCGCCCCGACGACCAGCATGGTGATCTGAAGGCTGAGCGCGCGGGCCGCCTCCCACCAGACCCTCGACCCGGGAGCGGAGACGGCCTTGACCACCGCGGGACCCACGAAGGAGGTGAACAGCGCCGACAGGTGCGTGAGTCCGGCCGCGACGTTGGCCGCGGGCGCGGGCTCCCCCGGCCGCGGGGGGCGGAACGGCGCCGGCGCGATGCGCGCCAGGCCGGCGAGCGAGCGATTGAGTTCGAGGCGGTCCCGGGCGGCCAGCGCCTGGTCCAGGCGGCGGTCCAGCTGGGCCTCGTCGAGCAGGCCCTGCGCGTAGCAGGCCTGGAGGTGAGCCACCGCACGGTCTCGCTGCTGGTCGGTGACCTGGGTGAGGGGGCTCATGGGATGCGACGTCATGGTCTCCATTGTCCTCCGCGCCGCACCCCGGACCCACCCGGCGGTCCCCTGACCGGACCCCGGTTCTATCCCCGGTTGTAGCGGTTTCGGCTCGCCAGCGCCCGCTCGGCCTCGCGCTTGGCGTCGCGTTCGGCGATCGTCCTGCGCTTGTCCCAATCCTTCTTGCCCGTCGCAACCGCGATCTCGACCTTCGCGTAGCCGTCGTTGAAGTAGATCGAGAGCGGAACCAGCGTCGTCCCGGCGCTGCCCATCTCGCGGGTGATCTTCGCGATCTCCTTGCGGTGCAGCAGCAGCTTGCGGGTCCGTCGGGCCGAGTGGTTGCGCCAGGTGCCGAACTCGTACTCCGGGATGTGCGCGTTGATCAGCCAGGCCTCGCCGTTGTCGTCGACGGTGGCGTAGGCGTCTAGCAGCGTGGCCCGCCCGGCGCGCAGCGTCTTGACCTCGGTGCCGGTAAGCACCAGCCCGGCCTCGTACACGTCACCGATGTGGTAGTCGTGCCTGGCCTTCTTGTTCTGCGCGATCAGCCTGCGTCCGGTCTCCCTGGGCATTCGCCCAGTATGGCACGGGTCAGCCGAACCACTTCGCCAGCGGATTCACGACCGAGCCGTCCTCCCACACCATGAGGTGCAGGTGGCACCCGGTGGAGTAGCCGGTGTTCCCGACGTAGCCGATGACCTGGCCGCGGGACACGCGCTGACCCACGCGCACGGTGTACCGCGACGCGTGGTTGTAGCCGGTGGTGACGTAGTCGCCGTCGAGGAGACCGTGGTCGATCATGAGGCGGTTGCCGTAGCCGGAGTTGTAGTAGCGCTCGCTGACCACACCGTCCTCGGCGGCGCGGATGGGCGTGCCACAGGACGCGCCGAAGTCGGTGCCGTCGTGGAGCTTCCAATAGCCGAGCACCGGGTGCAGGCGCATGCCGTAACGCGAGGTGATGCGGGCACCCACGGGCATGAGGAACCGGGACGTGGGCGCGGCAACGGCGGGACGCGAGACGGTGCTGGTGGATCGGCTTGTGCTGGCCGCCGCCTTGGCCGCTGCTGCCTTGGCCGCTGCCGCCTTGTCCGCGGCAGCCTTGGCGGCGGCATCGCGCGCTGCCTTCTCACGGGCGGCCTTCTCCCGTGCTGCCTTCTCGGCCGCCGCCTTCTTGGCGGCGGCGATCCGCGCCTGGATACGCGCCTCCACGGAGGCGGCCTCGTGCTGAAGCGCGGCCTGCCGCGCCTCCTCGGCCGCCAGTTGTCCCTGTGCTGCCTGCTGGGCGGCCGCGGCCTCCTCCACCAGACGCGCGACCTCCGTCCGCAACGCGGCCGCCTCGTCGGCGGCGGCCTGACGGGCACGCAGCTGCTCGGCCGCGGCCTGACGTGCGGCGTCCGCCGTGTCGCGGGCGGCGTCAGCGGCCGCCTGTGCGTCCTCGAGCGCCAGGCGCCGCATCTCCAGCTCGTCCAGCTGCTTGGCGGAGGAATCGAACAAGGTCTGGGCCAGCTGCGCCCGCTGGTTGAGGTTGCTGGTGGTGACGTCGGTGAACAGCAGCGCCAGGTTGAGGAGGCCGTCGCTCTGCTGCGTGGTGACCAGCACCTCCTCGTTGATGCGACGGTTGACCGATTCCAGCGCGGCGAGCGAGGCGGCCACGTCGGCCTCGGCCTTCCCGAGCGCGATCTCAGCGGCCTCGAGTTCCGCCGCTCGGAGTTCGTCCAACGCCTGGGCGTCGCGCTCGGCGGCCTCGGCCTTCGCCAGCTTCGCCTCGGCGGCCGCCAGGTTCGACTTGGCCTCGTTGTGACGGCTGACCGCTGCAGAGAGATCCGCGTTGGCGTCCTCGACGGCGTCGCTCTGCGCGGCCATCTCCTGCTGCAGCTGGGACTTGCGGTCATCGAGCTCGTCGGCTCCGGCGGGCACACCGAAGGCGGTGATCATGGACAAGGCGGCGACGGTGGCGGCGATGCCACGGGCGAACCGGCCTGTGAGTGGGCGGCTGGTGACGGGCCTGGGGGGAAGATCCCGGTTCACGCTGGTGCCTCCTTCAACGTTGACTAGATGCGCAGGTACTTACGGGTCGCCAGCAGCGTGGGCACGATCGACAACGCGATGCCCACGGCCGCTATGGCAAGAATTGCAGTGACAAGGTCTCCCCAGCCAATCCACGGTAAAGCGGTGATTGAGGTTGCCGCGTTCTGGACGATGACGAACCAGTAGCCCGCGGTGAGGGCGACGGCCGCCAGGATGATCCCCACCAGGCCGGCCACGAGCGACTCGAGGAGGAACGGCAGGAGGATGTAGAGGTTGGAGGCGCCGACGAGCCGCATGATGCCGATCTCCCGGCGTCTCGTGAACGCCGCCATCCGGATGGTGTTGGCGATCTGTAGCGACGCCGCCAGCAGCAGCAGCGCGCTCATGGTGATCGTCGCCCACTGGAGCGCGCCCAGCCAGGTGAACATCGGCTCCAGGACTGTGTGGAGGTCCTGGACGTTCTGCACGCCCTGCAGACCCTCCGCCTCGCTGACGACGCCCGCGTAGTTCTCAGGGTTGGCGAGGCGGACGCGGAACGAGTCCTGCATGTCCTCGGCCGTGCGCGACGCCACGACCGGGGAGTCCTTGAACACGCGCTGGAACTCCTCGAAGGCGGCCTGCTTCGACTCGTAGACCACCTCGCTGACCTCCGGGTTCGCCTCCAGGGTCTGCTGGATCTGCTCGCGTTGGGCGTCGGTGGTGCCCTTGCCCGCCTCACAGCGACCGCCCTGCGTCTGCTCAGTGCAGAGGAACACGGAGATCTCGATCTTGTCGTAGAGGCTGCGCTTGGCGAGATCGACTTCCATCGACGTGAGGAGCCCGGCCCCGAGCAGCGACAGCGAGACGCCCATGGTGACGATCACGGCGATCGTCATGGCGAGGTTGCGCTTGAGCCCGGACCAGGTCTCGCGGAGGGAATGACGCATGTGGTGGTTCTCCTGTCCTACGCCGTGCCGTAGACGCCCTTCGCCTGGTCCCGCACGAGTTCTCCCTGACGGAGCTCGAGGACCCGGCGACGCATCTGGTCGACGATGGACGAGTCGTGGGTGGCCATGATCACGGTGGTGTCGGCCTTGTTGATCCGGTCGAGCAGCTTCATGATGCCGACGGAGGTCTCCGGATCCAGGTTTCCGGTGGGCTCGTCGGCGATGAGGATCTTCGGGCGGTTGACGAACGCGCGGGCGATCGCCACCCGCTGCTGCTCGCCGCCGGAGAGCTCCTCCGAGGGGCGATCCGCCTTGCCCGTGAGTCCGACGAGGTCCAGGGTCTCCGGCACGATGCGCCGGATCTCGCGGGCGGGCCGGCCGATCACCTGCAGGGCGAAGGCCACATTCTCGTAGACGGTCTTGCCCGGCAGCAGCCGGAAGTCCTGGAACACGGTGCCGATCTGCCGGCGCAGGGCCGGCACCTTCCACTGGTTCATGGTGCTGAGGTTCTTGCCCGCGACGTACAGGGTGCCCTTCGTGGGCCGGTACTCGCGCAGGATCAGGCGGATGAACGTCGTCTTCCCGGAACCGGACTGGCCGACGAGGAACACGAACTCACCGCGGCCGATCTCCAGGTTGATGTTGCGCAGCGCGGCGCGCTCCTGCCCTGGATAGAACTTGGTGACGTCCTCGAACGTGATCACGCACTTACTCCGACGGTTGGGGAAGAACCTGAGAAACTCTCAGTTGTCGTGGAGAGTCTACGCGAACGTGTCAAGGCCTCCAGCCCGACACGCGGCGTCACCCGGCCAGTTCCGCCTTCTTCCGCCAGCGGATGCCGGCGTCGATGAAGCCGTCGATGTCGCCGTCGAATACGGCCTCGGGGTTGCCCACCTCGTGGTCGGTGCGCAGGTCCTTGACCATCTGGTACGGGTTCATGACGTAGGACCGCATCTGCGCGCCCCAGCTGTTTCCGCCGTCGCCCTTGAGCGCGTTGAGCTCCTTCTCGCGCTCCTGCCGGGCGCGTTCAAGGAGCCGGGACTGGAGCACGCGCAGCGCCGCCGCCTTGTTCTGCAGCTGCGACTTCTCGTTCTGGCAGCTGACGACGATGCCGGTGGGAAGGTGGGTGATCCGGACGGCCGAGTCGGTGGTGTTGACCGACTGCCCGCCGGGACCCGAGGAGCGGAAGACGTCGATGCGGAGCTCGGCCTCCGGGATATCGATGTGGTCGGTCTCCTCCGTCACAGGCAGCACCTCGACGCCCGCGAAGGAGGTCTGGCGCCGACCCTGGTTGTCGAACGGGGAGATGCGGACCAGCCGGTGCGTCCCCTGCTCCACCGACAGCGTCCCGTACGCGAAGGGGGCCTTCACGGCGAACGTCACCGACTTCAGACCGGCCTCCTCCGCGTAGGAGGTGTCGTAGATCTCCGTCGGGTAGCCGTGGCGGTCCGCCCACCGCAGATACATGCGCATGAGCATCTCGGCGAAGTCGGCCGCGTCCACCCCGCCCGCCTCGGCTCGAATGGTGATGAGGGCGTCACGCGGGTCGTACTCGCCGGACAGCAAGGTGCGCACCTCGAGCGCCTCGATGTCGCGGCCGAGCGTGGACAGCTCCTTGACGACCTCGGCGCGGGCGTCGGCGTCCCCTTCCTCCTCCGCCATCTCGAGCATGAGACCGGCGTCGTCGAGCCTGGTGCGCAGTCCGACCAGCCGGTCCACCTCGCCCTGCTTGGCGGAGAGCTGCGACGTCACGCGCTGCGCGTTCTCCTGGTCGTCCCAGAGGTCGGGCGCCGCCACCTGCTCCTCGAGCACCGCGATCTCGGCGCGCAGTTTCTCGACATCGGCCACCGCCTCGATGGAGGCGAGGGAGCGCCCGAGGTCGGAGAGCCGCTGGGAGAGATCATCGTTAGCCACGATCGACCATCCTACCGGCAGTTCGTCCGGGCGCCCCCCTGCCACAATGGGGGGACGACCACACACCAGGACGGGGAGTTTCATGGCGGCGACGAAGGACCGGTTGAAGCGAGATCTCGCGGCGGCGCTACGCGCCCGGGACGAGACGGCCAAGAGCAACATCCGGATGATGATGGCCGCGCTCACGGTGGAGGAGGTGGCGGGCGACACCGCCCGTGAGCTGAGCGACGCCGAGGAACTGGCCGTGGTGACCAAGGAGATGCGCAAGCGTCGCGACTCCGCCGAGACCTACGCGGCCGCCGGCCGTCAGGACCTGGCCGACAAGGAGTCCGCCGAGGCCGAGTTCATCGCCGCTTACCTCCCGGCGCCGCTCACCGACGTAGAGCTCGCCGCTCTCGTGGATGAGGAGATCGCCGCCCTGGGCGCCCCTGCCACGATGAAGAACATGGGCGGCCTCGTCAAGGCGGTGACCGCGCGAGCGGAGGGGCGGGCCGAAGGACGGACCATCGCCGCCCTCGTCCGGGCGCGCCTGGCGTGACCGCCCGCCGCACGAGGCTGGCTCGCCACGGGCGCATTGGCTAGTGTGGGGTGGCGCTCGGGCGCATAGCTCAGTTGGTTAGAGCACCTGCCTTACAAGCAGGGAGTCGGGGGTTCGAGTCCCTCTGCGCCCACCGCACGGGAGGGAGACGAGCATGACGACGCCACGGCGCGCGATGTCCCCAGAACCCGGCCACGCCCTGCGCGGCGGAGCCCGGCGCGGGCTGCCGCCGACGCCGGATCCCGAGCGGGAGCAGCGGAGCGCATGGCTCGCACTGGCGATCCTGGCCGTCGTCCTGGTGATGGCCGTCATCGTTCTGCAGCTCGGCCTCGGGCAGCGGACGTCCGCCTCGCCGTCGCCCACCCCCGCCGTCACCGCGACGCCCACGACGTCGTCGGCGACGCCCACGACGACACCGAGCACGTCCCCGTCACCCGCGCCGACCGGCTCTCCCACGTCGACGAGCTCTCCGCCGGCCGCGTCCCCCTCCCCTACCCCGCCCGGGGTGCTGGATCTCGGTGACGCGGTGGTGACGGTGCCGGACGGCTGGGAGGTGTACGCCGACGAACTGGTCCAGGACGCGCGCCGCCTCGTGCGCCTCCGTGACCCGGCCACCGACGTGCGGGTGCAGATCGTCACGCTCACCACGGTCACGGGCGAACTCGACCAGGCGTGCCGTGACCTCGTCGCCGACCAGCGGTCGGCCTTCACAGGGGTCGCCACGTCCCTGGTCGTCGACGTTCCGGTCGGCGCCGGCGCCACGGCGGTGTCGTGCGCGTTCACCGGGACACGCGTCAGCGACGGCGTCCCCAACAAGACGGAGTTCACGTTGCTGCGCCGCGACAGCGACGCCCAGACATTGGTGTTCCGCGACACCATCCCGTCGGCCACCGGGAGCGACGCCCCCGTCCTGGGGACGCTCACCGGGATGGAGTGCGCCGCCGCCGAGAGCTTCGGCGTGGCGGTCCAGGCCTGCTAGCGGTTCACTCCTGGCCCGGCTTCCGGCTCAGCTGGTCGAACACCGCCCGCAGGCGCAGCCACCACTGTTCCCGGGGGCGCTGCCGCTCCCAATCCATGTGGTCGGTCACGTCGCGCAGCGGCGCCATGAGGCCCGGCGTCCCGCTGTGGGCGGCCACGTAGTCGTCCGTGCCGCTCTGCAGCTGGCGGTCGAGATTCACCAGCGCCTGGTAGGCCAGGCGGGTCGCGTTGATGCGGTCGAACGGCGACGGCGTGCCGCCCTGCTGCACGTGGCCGATGAGCGCCCTCCGGACGGAGTACAGCCCGCGACCCTCCGCCTCGAACAGCCGGGCGAGGACGTCGGCGGTGTAATGCTCGCTGGTCTCCTCCCCCATGACGGCGAGATAGAAGCTGCGGCCGGTCTCGAAGGCGTCGACGAGCGCCTCGATGTCGGCCGACAGCTGCTCCAGCGTGATGCCCGACTCCGGCAGGTACGCCTTCTCGGCGCCGCCGGCGATGCCGCCGAGGAGCGGCAGGAACCCGCAGGTGCGGCCCATGGTCTCCACGACGAAGGCGCGCTTGCTCGCCGACGCGGACATCCGCACCATGTCGATGGAGGACACGATGGTGTTGAGCGCCGTGTCGGCGCCCACAGCCATGGGCCAGCCCGGGAGGTTGTTGTCGATGCTGGCTGGCAGCAGCGCGAGCGGGATGTTGAAGGCGGGATACCTGCGGCGCTCCCGCTCCATCAGGTCCACGGTGGCGTAGGCGTGGAACCCGCCCATGACGAGCAGCGCGTCGACGCCGTGATCCTCGAGGCTGCGGGCCATCTGGTAGAGCTCGCTCTCCTGCGGCACGTACCGGCGCGTCCCGAACGCGGCTCCACCCGTGTGTGCCATGCCCTCGACGTCGGACCAGCCGACCTGGCGCAGGTCCCCGTTGATGAGGCCGGGCACGCCCCCGATCACGGCCATCATCTCGTACCCGAGGTCGAGGCCTGCACGGACGGCGACCCGCGCCAACTGGTTCATGCCAGGCGCGAGGGCACCGGCGTGCATGACGGCGATCCGGCGCGGCGTCTCCGGCGGGGACACGCTGGGCCTGGCCTCGTGCAGCATGCGGTAGATGTCGATCATGGTGAGGAAGCCATGGCCCCGCGCCGCCACGGCGGCGTCGTAGTCCGCCGAGGCGATGTAGTCACCGATCCGGTGCGTGGCCTCCACCGCCGAGAGCAGCCCGGTGGTATGCACGGCGTCGCGATGGACGCCCACGAGGACCGGCTCGCTATCCGGCTCGGCGTCGAGCACCTGCCTGACGGCCTCGACGCCGCACGCGGTGGCCATCCACCGGTCGTAGGCCGACGGCGTGCCGCCGCGCTGGACGTGGCCGAGAATGGTGATCCGCGCCTCTTCGCCGGTGCGCTCGCGCAGGACGTCCTGGATGCGGGAGGCCGTGATGGGAGTCCCGTCGCGGTCGGCTGCCCCCTCGGCGACGATGAGGATGGAGTCGCGGCGACCCGCGGCGCGGCCACGGGCCAGCACGTCGACCATGCGGTCCTCCCAGCCCGGACGCGGCGGCGACTCGGGTAGGAACGTGTAGTCGGCTCCGCCGGCGATCGCGCTCATCAGGGCGAGGTAGCCGCAGTGGCGGCCCATCACCTCGACGATGAAGGTGCGGCGGTGGGACTCCGCCGTGGAGCTGATCGCGTCGATCGCCTCCGTGATGCGGTGCAGGGCCGAGTCGGTGCCGATGGTCATGTCGGTGCCGACCATGTCGTTGTCGATGGAGCCCACGAGACCCGCGATGTGCAGCCGGGGGTGCCGCGCCGCCTGATCGGGGGTGATGCGGCCGGCCTCGACGAGCTCCGCCACGTACTCGGGCCAGCCCAGGCACAGATGCCTGCTGCCGGTGAGGGATCCGTCGCCACCGATGACGATGAGGCGGTCGATGCCCTTCTCGATGAGGTTGGCCACCGCGGTGACCTGGCCCTCGCGGGTCCGGAACTCCGCGGACCGGGCGGTGCCGATCACGGTCCCGCCCTTGCTGAGGATGCCGGACACGTCGCTCCAGCCGAGGCGCGCGATGTGCTCGCCGCCCTGGATGGCGCCCTGCCACCCCTCCCGGATGGCGAAGACCTCGGCACCCTCGTGGATGCCGGTCCGCACGATCGCGCGCACCGCCGCGTTCATGCCCTGGGCGTCCCCGCCCGAGGTCATGACGCCGATGCGCACCGTCATCTGCGGAAGCCCTTGGGGCGCACGACCTTGGTCGCCTGCCAGTCCTCGGCGACGCTGGCCGTCTTCGTCAGCGTGAGTCCGGCGATCGTGACGCCTTCCGCCACCGAGGCGGGGCCGATGAATCCAGGGCGACCCACCTTGGGCGTGAGCAGCCAGATGTAGCCCGCGTCCGTGAGATCCGTCAGCGCGTCGACCAGCCCGTCCGCGACGTCGCCGTCCTCGTCACGCCACCACAGCACGACGACGTCGACGGCCTCCAACGGTTCGTCCACCATCTCCGCGTCGAGGATGTCCATGATGTCGTCGCGCAGGTCGGAGTCGACGTCCTCGTCCCAGCCCAGCTCCTGGACGATCATTCCTGGGTCGAGGCCGAGGAGCTCCGCACCACTCGTGCCGTCATGGCCGGATGCGAGGCCCTTTCCTTCAGTGTTGTCCACGGGCCCAAGCCTGCCAGATGGGCCATCGCTTCGCATCAACCACCCCCGCCAGATGCGACGAACGGCGCGGGGCCGATGCTCTCGACCCCGCGCCGTCCCGTCCGCTTCACGCGATTAGGCGTCGCCGCCCGCGTTGCCCGAGGACCCGGCCGTCACGTCGTCGAGCCGGTACTTCTCCGCGGCCTGGGTGGCCCACTCCTGCGGCACCTCGCCCGCCAGGGCCAGCCGCTGCAGGACGGACACCGCGATCGACGGACCGTCGATCTTGAAGAAGCGCCGGGCCGCGGCCCGCGTGTCGGAGAACCCGAAGCCGTCGGCGCCCAGCGTCGTGTAGTCCCGGGGCACCCACTGGCGGATCTGGTCGGGGACGGCGCGCATGTAGTCGGACACGGCGACGACGGGGCCCGCAGTGTCCTTGAGCTTGCGCTCCACCCACGTCTCGCCGTGGCTGCCGAACGGATCGGAGAACCTGCGCTCGTCGAGCTCGAGGCCTTCGCGCCGCAGCTCGCCCCACGAGGTGACGCTCCACACGTCCGCCACGATCCCGTAGTCGTTCTTCAGCAGCTCCTGCGCCTCAAGGGCCCACGGAACGGCCACGCCGGAGGCGAGGATCTGGGCGCGTCGGGCGTCCTCCCCCACCCCGTCGAAGGAACCGGCCTTGAACAGGTACATGCCGCGCAGGATGCCCTCGACCTCGACGCCCTCCGGCTCCGCTGGCTGGACCAGCGGCTCGTTGTACACTGTGAGGTAGTAGATGAGGTTCTCGGGATCCTCGCCGTACATGCGGCGCAGCCCGTCCTTGACGATGTGGGCGATCTCGTAGCCCCAGGCCGGGTCGTAGGCGACGACCGCCGTGTTGGTCGACGCCAGGATCGGCGAGTGGCCGTCCATGTGCTGCGTGCCCTCGCCGGTGAGCGTGGTGCGGCCGGCGGTCGCGCCGATGAGGAACCCGCGCGACAGCTGGTCAGCCGCCGCCCAGATCGCGTCGCCCGTGCGCTGGAAGCCGAACATCGAGTAGAAGACGTAGATCGGCACCATCGGCTCGCCGTGGGTCGAGTACGACGACCCGGCCGCGGTGAACGCGCCGAGCGAGCCGGCCTCGTTGATGCCGGTGTGCAGGATCTGGCCGTTCTTCGACTCGCGGTAGCTGAGGAACAGCTCGTTGTCGACCGGCGTGTAGTTCTGCCCGTGCGGGTTGTAGATCTTGATGGTCGGGAAGAACGCGTCCATGCCGAACGTGCGGGCCTCGTCGGGGATGATCGGCACGACGCGCGGCGCGAACTCCTTGTCCCGCATGAGGTCCTTGAGCAGCCGGACGAACGCCATGGTGGTGGCCACCTGCTGGTTGCCCGAGCCCTTGCGCGACGAGTCGTAGGCCTTCTCCGCCGGCAGTGAGATGAACTTCTGGTCGCCGCGCCGCTCGGGGAGATATCCACCGAGCTCGCGCCGGCGCTCCTGCAGGTACTTGATCCGCGGATCGTCCTGCCCGGGATGGATGTACGGCGGACGGTAGGGATCCGCCTCGAGCTGCTCGTCGGTGATGGGGGCGTCGACGCGGTCGCGGAACGCCTTCAGGTCGTCGAGGGCCAGCTTCTTCATCTGGTGCGTGGCGTTGCGCCCCGCGAAGTGCTTGCCGAGGAAGTAGCCCTTGATGGTGTGCGCGAGGATGACCGTCGGCGCTCCGGTGAACTCCGTCGCGGCCTTGTACGCCGCGTACACCTTGGCGAAGTCGTGACCGCCCCGGGTGAGGCGCCAGATCTCGTCGTCGCTCCAGTCCTTGACCATGGCGGCGGTGCGGGGGTCGCGGCCGAAGAAGTGCTTGCGCACGTAGGCGCCGTCGTTGGCCTTGAAAGTCTGGAAGTCGCCGTCGGTGGTGGCGTTCATGAGGTTGACGAGCGCGCCCTCGTGGTCGTTGGCCAGCAGCGGATCCCAGCCGCGGCCCCACACGACCTTGATGACGTTCCAGCCGGCGCCGCGGAAGAACGCCTCGAGCTCCTGCATGATCTTGCCGTTGCCGCGCACCGGGCCGTCGAGGCGCTGCAGGTTGCAGTTGACCACGAACGTGAGGTTGTCGAGCTCGTCGTTGGCGGCGAGCTGCAGCACGCCGCGCGACTCCGGCTCGTCCATCTCTCCGTCGCCCAGGAACGCCCACACGCGCTGCTGGGACGTGTCCTTGATGCCGCGATTGTGCAGATACCGGTTGAACTGCGCCTGGTAGACCGCGTTGAGGGGCCCGAGGCCCATGGAGACGGTCGGGAACTCCCAGAACGACTCGAACTGGCGCGGGTGCGGGTAGCTGGGCAGCGCCCGCAGCTCGCCGTCGACGTAGTGCGAGTGCTCCTGGCGGAAGCCGTCGAGGTCGTTCTCGTCGAGGCGGCCCTCGAGGAAGGCCCGCGCGTACATGCCGGGCGAGGCGTGTCCCTGGAAGAAGATCTGGTCGCCGCCGCCGGGATGGTCCTTGCCCCGGAAGAAGTGGTTGAAGCCCACTTCGTAGAGCGTGGCCGACGAGGCATAGGACGCGATGTGCCCGCCGACGCCCACCCCGGGGCGCTGCGCGCGGTGCACCATGATGGCCGCGTTCCAGCGCAGCAGGCGACGGATGCCGCGCTCCAGCGTCTCGTCGCCGGGGAAGGCCGGCTCGCTGGAGGCGGGGATGGTGTTGACGTAGTCCGTTCCGGTGAGCGAGGGAACCCCGATGTGACGTTCCCTGGCCCGCTCGAGCAGTTTGAGCATGACGTAGCGGGCGCGGTTGCGGCCACCGGCGTCGATGACCCCGTCGAGGGACTCCAGCCACTCCGCGGTCTCCGCCGTGTCGATGTCGGGCAGATTGGTGGGCAGACCGTTGAGGATCGGTCCGGCCTCGTTCTGGCTCACGAAAGTTCCTCTCGATGAAAAAATGTCCAGCGTGGGCATCGCGCTGCGGTGCCCGGATGTCTCACCCTAGCGCGCGCGGCGGTGGTGTGCCCGGGTTGACTGGGTGCCTCGCGTTTGCTCGTGGGAACGGACCCAGGTCGGGTGCGTCAGCGGTGGCGGCGGCAGTGCTCGAGCAGGCGGTCGACGGGCCACGTCGTGATGATGCGATCCGGGTCGATGCCGCCGGCGGCGGCCCGGGCGGCGCCGTAGGTGAGGAAGTCGAGTTGGCCCGGCGCGTGCGCGTCCGAGTCGATGCTGAACAGGCAGCCCGCGTCGGCGGCCACACGCATGAGGTCCAGCGGGGGGTCCTGGCGCTCGGGGCGCGCATTGATCTCCACGGCGACGCCGAACATGGCGCAGGCCGCGAACACCATCTCCGGATCGAAGGCCGACTGGCCGCGCCACGTCCCGTCCCCGCGCAGCTTGCGGCCGGTGCAGTGTCCCAGAACCGTCGTCGCGGGATGGGCCACGGCGCGGACCATGCGTGCGGTCATCGTGGCCGAGTCCGCCTTGAGGTCAGAGTGCACCGAGGCGACCACGACGTCGAGCCCGGCGAGCAGGTCCTCGGCCCGGTCGAGGGATCCGTCGGCCAGGATGTCGACCTCGCATCCCCGCAGCACGCGGAGCGACCTCTCCTCCTGGACCCGTCCGATCTCGTCCCACTGCTCCAGCAGGCGCTCCCGGCTCAGGCCGCGGGCCACCGTGAGCCGGGGCGAGTGGTCGGTGATGGCGATGTACTCGTGCCCGAGAGCCTCCGCGACCTCGGCCATCTCGGGCAGGGGCGACCCGCCGTCGGACCATGTGGTGTGCGTGTGGAGGTCGCCGCGCAGCAGCGCCCTCAGCTCGTCGCCGGCGGGATCCAGCGACGCGGCGCCCTCCTCTCGGCGGCGGGCGAGCGCCTCGGGGATCCGTCCGGCCATGGCCTCGGTGACCAGCGCCGCCGTCTTGGGTCCGAACCGCGGCAGGGCCCGCCAACCCTCGACGGTGGTGGGTCGCTGGTCGGCGGGCAGGGAGGCGGCCACGTCGGCCGCCTCCCGGTAGGCGCGCACCCGGTAGGTGTCGGCGCGGCCGCGCTCCAGCCAGAACGCGTACTCACGCAGGACCGCGACCGGGTCCAGGGTCATCGCACCTGGTCGGCCATGAACGCGTCCACCTGTGCGCGGTTGGCGCGTAGCTTCGGATCGTTCTTGAGGTAGTGCGACGTCTCGCGCGCGATCAGGCCTGACAGCAGCAGCAGACCCACGAGGTTGGGCAGCGCCATGAGCCCGTTCATGATGTCGGCGAACGCCCAGACCACGCCGAGCGGCACGGTGGCGCCGATGTAGACCACGATCGTGAACAGGATGCGGTAGGCCAGCGTGGCGCGGGCGCCGAACAGGCGCTCGACGCAGCGGTCGCCGTAGTAGGACCAGCCGAGGATGGTGGAGAACGCGAACAGGATGACCCCGATGGCCACGATGTAGCCGCCCCAGTTCCCGGGCAGCCCGTGACTGAAGGCCATGGACGTGAGCAGCGCGGGGCTCTCCCCGTCGTCCCACACCCCCGTCGTGACGAGCACCAGACCGGTGAAGGAGACGACCACGATGGTGTCGATGAACGTCTGGGTCATGGACACCAGACCCTGGCGGACGGGGTGCGTGGTCTGCGCGGCCGCCGCGGCGATGGCCGCCGAGCCCATGCCGGACTCGTTGGAGAAGATGCCGCGGGCGACGCCGTACTGCACCGCCAGCATGAAGCTGCCGAAGGCGCCGCCGGCCATGCCCGGCCCGGTGAACGCCTGGCCGAAGATCAGCGCGAGCGCGCCCGGCACGTCGACGATGTTGACGATGAGGATGTAGAGCGCACCCAGGATGTAGAACACGATCATGAAGGGCACGAGGGCCGCCGTGACGGTGCCGATCGCGCGGATCCCGCCGAGGATGACCAGACCCGTGAACACCGCCATGACGATGGCGCTGATCTGGGGATCGATGCCGAAGGCGTTCTGGGCGTTGGCCGCGACCGAGTTGGCCTGGGTCATGTTCCCGATGCCGAAGCTCGCCAGCACCGCGAAGACCGCGAAGATGATGCTGAGAGCCACTCCCCACCGACCCGGCAGCGCCTTCTTCAGGTAGTACTGCGGGCCGCCGGAGGCGTCGCCCTTCGCGTCCACGGTGCGGAACCGGACCGCCAGGAAGGCCTCGGAGTACTTGGACGCCATGCCCACCAGGCCGGTGACCCACATCCAGAACAGCGCTCCCGGCCCGCCCATCGAGATGGCGGTGGCGACACCGACGATGTTGCCGACACCGACCGTGGCGGCCAATGCCGTGGTCAGCGCCTGGAACTGGGAGATGTCACCTCCCTCGGCGTCGGCGTCCTTGCGCTCCCACAGCGCGAGGCGCAGCGCGGACCCCAGCGTCCGGAACTGGATCCCGCGCAGCTTGATGGTCAGCCACAGGCCGGTGAGCAGCAGCAGCGGGATGAGGAGAAACGGTCCCCACACGAATCCCGCGATCTCTTCCAACAACGTCGTCAACGCTTCCACGTCGACCCCCTTCACTCAGTGAACGTGGGTCAACGTAGCGCGGGGTGGCCGCCCGGCGTCGGAGGCGCCGCGAACGTGTTACCGGGAGTTAACACGCCGCTCAGGGCACCGGACGCAGCAGGTAGGTGTCTTGGATCCACCCGTGGTGGTCCACCAGCCTGCTGCGTAGCGCCGCCAGGTCGTCGGTCACCGTCCGCAGCGGCCCGTTCGCCAGCACCTGGTCCGGCGTGCCCAGGTAGGCGCCCCAGAATACCTCGGTGTCGGGGAACTCGGCCACCAGTCCGCGGCAGGCGAGGTCGGGATCGTTCATGACGACGACGTCGCCGAGGTCCGGCCGGTATTCGCTGAGCAGGCGCGCGCCCGTGGTGATGTGCACCGACGCCCCGGCGTTCAGGGCGATCTGGTGGGCCGCCGCCAGCACGTGCAGCGCGCTGACGCCCGGGATGACGGTCACGTCCACGGCCAGCGTGTCGCGGAGCGCGTCGACGACGCGCAGGATCGAGTCGTAGAGGCCGGGATCGCCCCACGCCAGGAACCCGACGGTGGCGTCCTGCGGGAGACCGGCGAGGATGTGGCTGTAGGTCGACAGGCGGCCCGCGTCCACGTCGCCCGGGTGCTCTCGCTGAGGGTCGAGGACCGTGATGACGCGGTGCGGGCGCTGCACGTGTCGCCGGAGCAGCTCGCTGCGGCGCCAGACGAGGTCGGGTTGGTCCTCGGCGTGGTCGCCGACGAGAAAGACGTCCACCTCGTTCATCGCCGCCACGGCGTCCAGTGTCAGCTGCCCGAAGCCTCCGGGGCCGATCCCGATGACGAACACCTTGCGTCCCATGGGCGCCCAGCCTAGTCGGCGGCGGGGCGTCACGGCGCACTACGCTGACGGGATGGACGTACGCCCCGGGACCGCTCCCGCGCTCATCTCCTCGGCCAGGGTCCGCTCAGGCATGATCAAGCGCCTGCAGTCGGCGACCGCCGAGATGAACACCGCGACGCTGACCGCGCTGGTCGCCCGCCACGAGTGGTTCACGCTGTTGGACGCCGAGTCGCGCTCCTGGATCGGGATCCTGGCGCGCGCCGGCATCGACGGGTTCGTGTCGTGGTTCGCCGGGGAGCCCTTCGCGCCGGAGTCGATCTTCGACGCCGCTCCCCGCGCCATGGCCCGGCGGATCACGCTGCAGCAGACCGTCGACCTGGTCCGCACGACCACCGACGTCGTGGAGGAACAGATCCAGCACCTCATGCCGCGCGGGGACCGGCAGGCGCTCCAACTCGGCATCGTGCACTACTCGCGCGAGGTGGCGTTCGCGGCGGCCGCGATCTACGCCCGCGCCGCCGAGGCCCGGGGCGCGTGGGACTCGCGGATCGAGGCGACGATCGTCGACGCCGTCGTCCGTGCGGAGACCGACGAGTCCGTGCTGTCGCGGGCCTCCACGCTGGGCTGGAGCACTGACTCGAAGGTGGTGGTCGCCATCGGCGGGGCACCGCAGGACGCCGCGGTGCTCGACGGGCTCCGGCGGGCGGCCGCCAAGCTCACGCTCGACGTCCTGGCCGCCCCCCAGGGCGACCGGCTGGTCGTCATCGCCGGCGGCGGCGGCGTCGCCGACCCCGTCGAGACGTGTGAGCGGATCGGGCGCCTCCACGACTTCTTCGCTGAGGGGCCCGTCGTCGTCGGCCCCACGGTGGACGGGCTGGCCGGGGCGCACCGGTCCGCCCGCGCCGCGGCGTCCGGATACCGGGCGGCGAAGGCGTGGCCCGAGGGCCCCAGCACCATGCTGTCGGTCGACCTTCTCCCGGAGCGGGCGCTGGCCGGCGACGGGCACGCCCGGCGGACGTTGGCCTCGGAGATCTACCCGGCGTTGGCCGCCAACAAGGAACTCCTCGAGACGTGCGTCGGGTTCCTCGACTGCGGATCGTCGATGGAGGCGACGGCGCGCGCGCTGTTCGTGCACCCCAACACTGTGCGGTACCGCCTCAAGCGCATCCAGGAGGTCACCGGCTACAACCCGACCGACGCGCGGGAGGCGTACGTCCTGCGCATGGCGATCACGCTCGGACGGCTCCACAGCTGACCGCCACCGGTCGCGGCTTGTGGGAACCCCACAAACGGCCCACGGGCATTTCGTGCGTCTCGCGCCCGCATCGCGGGGGCCCGCCACGGCACAGTGGGAGACGTGCTAGCTATCGTCGCGCCGGGTCAGGGCGCCCAGACCCCCGGATTCCTCTCATCATGGCTCGACGACCCTGAGTTCGCGTCGCTCATCGCGGACTACTCCGAGGCCTGCGGGCTGGACCTGGCGCACTTCGGCACGCAGGCCGACGCCGAGACCATCCGCGACACCGCCATCGCGCAGCCCCTGCTCGTCGGCGCGGGTCTCGCCGTCGCGGCGCGGCTCGGCGCCGAGGCCGACGTCGTCGCCGGCCACTCCGTCGGAGAGCTGGCAGCCCTCGCCCTCGCGGGCGTGGTGACCGCCACCGACGCCCTGACGCTCGTGCGTGAGCGCGGCCTCGCGATGGCCGACGCCTCCGCGCTGCGCCGCACCTCCATGACCGCCGTCATCGGCGGCGACCGGGACGAGGTGCTGGAAGCCATCGCCGCCGCCGGTCTCACCGCCGCGAACAACAACGGCTCGGGCCAGATCGTCGCCGCGGGCACCGTCGAGGAACTCGAGGCGCTCGCCGCCGAGCCGCCGCGACGCGCCCGGCTGATCCCGCTCAGCGTGGCGGGGGCCTTCCACACCGTGCACATGGGGCCCGCCGTCGACCGGCTCGCGGCCGCGGCGGCCCAGGTGCAGGTGAGCGACCCCGGCACGCGGCTGCTCAGCAACGCGGACGGCGCGGTCGTCGCCTCAGGGCGCGACGCTCTGGATCGCGTGATCGCCCAGGTGGCCAACCCTGTCCGGTGGGACCTCTGCATGGCGACCATGGCGGAGCTCGGCGTCACCGGCCTCCTCGAGCTGCCCCCGTCGGGTACCCTCACCGGCATCGCGAAGCGCAATCTCAAGGGCGTCGAGCTGTTCAGCCTCAACACCCCCGACCAGTTGGCGGACGCGGCCGAGTTCTGCCGCACCCACCGCCAGTCCGCCTAGATCCGAGTAGGTCACACATGCCCCTCCAGTCCTCCACGGGCGCGCAGTACGCCCGCGTCATGTCGGTCGGCGGCGCCCGCGGCAGCCGCGTCGTCACCAACGCCGAGATGTGCACGATGATCGACTCCTCCGACGAGTGGATCACGCAGCGCACCGGTATCAAGGAGCGGCGCTGGGTCGCCGAGGGCGAGGACGCCGAGACCCTCGGCGCCGAGGCCGGCCGGAAGGCCATCGAGCGGGCCGGGTTGCAGCCCGCCGACATCGACGCCGTGATCGTGTCCACGATCTCCCACTACCGCCAGACCCCGTCGCTGGCCGCCATCCTCGCCGAGGATCTCGGCATGGACTCACCCGCCGCGTTCGACCTGTCGGCGGCCTGCGCGGGATTCTCCTACGGCGTCGGCCTCGCCGAGTCCATGGTGCGCGCCGGATCGGCTACGCACGTCCTGGTGATCGGTGTCGAGGTCCTGTCGAAGTACACCGACATGTCGGACCGCTCGACGGCGTTCCTCTTCTCCGACGGCGCCGGCGCCGTGGTCGTCGGACCCAGCGAGACCCCGGCCATCGGCCCGACTGTGTGGGGCTCCAAGCCGGAGGATCACTCGGTCATCGAGGTCGACGACTGGCGCGATGTCGAGCCCGGCGCCGCGGGGCCGTTCATCCACATGGAGGGCCGCGAGGTCTTCAAGTGGGCCACCACCGCGATCGTAGAGAAGGCCGTCGAGACGCTCACGGCCTCGGGTCTGACGCCCGAGGAGCTCGACTGCTTCATCCCCCACCAGGCCAACAACCGGATCACGGATTCGATGTTGCGCCACCTCAAGCTGCCCGAGGACGTCGTGGTTGCCCGCGACATCGTCAACATGGGCAATTCGTCCGCGGCGTCGATCCCGCTGGCGATGGAGGCCCTGCTCGAATCCGGGCAGGCCAAGAGCGGTGACAGTGCACTGATCATCGGCTTCGGCGCCGGACTCGTGTTCGCGGGCCAGACCCTGATCCTGCCCTGATCGCACCACACCAGAAAGAAGGAGCCAGCATGGCCAGCACTGAAGAGATCCGCACCGACCTCGCCGAGATCGTCAACGACATCGCCGGCGTCGCCGTGGAGGACGTCCAGCTCGACAAGTCCTTCGTGGACGACCTCGGCGTCGACTCGCTGTCGATGGTCGAGATCATCTACGCCTGCGAGGACAAGTTCGGCGTGTCTATCCCCGACGAGGACGCCAAGAACCTCAAGACCGTGGGCGACGCGGTCGCCTACATCGAGCGCGCCGCCAACTGACGCGTCGGGGACGGCCCGCCGGGCCGTCCCCACCTTCCACCTTCCTGCCTGCTGACGAGGAGACCCATGTCCCAGACCGTCGTGATCACCGGCCTCGGCGCCACCACCCCCCTCGGCGGCGACGTCGAGAGCACCTGGGCCGGCCTGCTCGCCGGCCGCTCGGGCGTCGTGGCCCTCACCGAGGAGTGGGCCCAGGAGCTGCCCACCCGCATCGCGGCCAAGGCCGCCGTCGAGCCCACCGAGGTCATCGACCGGGTCGAGGCGCGCAAGCTCGACCGCTCCACGCAGCTCATGCAGGTCGCCGGCCTCGCGGCGTGGGCCGACGCCGGCTTCGGCCTGGGCGCCGACAACCCCGTCGACCCCGACCGCCTCGGCGTCGTGTGCGCCACCGGCATCGGCGGCCTCCACTCGCTGCTCAGCAACTGGGACGTCATGAAGGACAAGGGCGTGCGGCGGGTGTCGCCGTTCACGATCCCCATGCTCATGGCGAACGCCCCCGCCGCGAACCTCGGCCTCAAGGTGCATGCCCGCGCCGGCGTCCACACCCCCGTGTCCGCCTGCGCCTCCTCGAACGAGGCCATCTCGCTCGGCCTCGACATGATCCGCCTCGGGCGCGCCGACGTCGTGCTCGTCGGCGGCGGCGAGGCGGTCATCCACCCGCTGCCCATCGGCGCCTTCGGCCAGATGCAGGCGCTGTCGCGCCGCAACGACGAGCCCGAGCGCGCGTCGCGGCCGTGGGACGTCGACCGCGACGGCTTCGTCCTCGGCGAAGGTGCCGCGCTCATGGTGATCGAGACCCTCGAGTCGGCCAAGGCCCGCGGGGCCAAGATCTACGGGACGCTGGCCGGCGCCGGCATCACGGCCGACAGCCACGACCTCGTGCAGCCGGATCCCGACGGCTACGGCCAGTCGCAAGCCATGATCAAGGGCCTGCGCGAAGCCGGTCTCACCGCCCGCGACATCGTCCACATCAACGCCCACGGCACCTCGACGCCGCAGGGGGACGTGACGGAGGCCGGGTCGATCCGCACGGCGCTGGGCGCAGATGTCGAGCACGTCGTCGTCACGTCGACCAAGTCGATGACCGGGCACCTCCTCGGTGGCGCCGGAGCGCTGGAGACGGTCGCCACCGTGCTGGCCCTGCGCGAGCGCATGGTCCCGGGGACCATCAACGTCGACCGCATCGAGCCGGACCTCGGCATCGACGTGGCGACCAGCAACCGGCCGCTCCCCCAGGGCGACCTGGCCGCGGTCAACAACTCGTTCGGGTTCGGCGGCCACAACGTCGCGATCGTCGTCACCAACGAGAACATCACCGCCTGACGGGCGGCGCCCCGGTCACACCACCTGGTGCAACCAGCGGACCGGGGCGTCCTCGCCGGCGTGGCGGAACACCTCCAGCTCCTCGTCCCACGGCACCCCCAGGAGTCGTTCCAGCGCCTTGAGCACCGGCTCTCCGCCGAGCGCGTCGGTGGCCACCGCGTGCTTGAGCCGGTCCTCCGGAACCAGGATGTCGCCGTGGACGCCGGTCACGGCGCTGAACGCCCCGAGGCCCGGCGTGTAGCAGAAGCGCTGGCCGTCGCTGGCCGCCGTCGGTTCCTCCGTCACCTCGAACCGGAGTCGGGACACTGCCGAGAGTGCGCTGGCGAGAGCCGCCCCGGTCCCGACGGGACCCGTCCACGACACCTCTGCCCGGCGCGCCCCGGGTTCAGCAGGCTGCGGGGTCCAGGGTAGGTCGGTGCGGCCGCCCAGGACTCCACCCACGGCCCATTCGATGTGCGGGCACAGCGCGGCCGACGCGGAGTGGACGAAGATCATCCCCCGCGCCGTGGGGCGGCTGGTCGTGTCGACACGAACAGTCATCTGGGTACCTCCTGGTTGGGCCGGATTGCCTTCCCCTGCGATCAGGCCCGCCCAGGTGTGCGCCCATTGTGCCCACACGCGGGCGCGACACGCAATGCCCGGTTGTGCGGGCGCCTCCGGGCCGGTAGACAGGACCGCATGCGCGACCCCCTGCCGCTCGATGCCGTCCTGCACTATCCCGACGCTGTGTCCCAGGTCACGGCCACGTCCGCCGGTGTCTACTGGCTGGCGACCATCGCCGTGGAGGACGGCCGGGTGACCGTGCGCCGCCTGGCCGACGGCACCGTGACCGACCTCACCCCCGAGGCACAGGTTCGCTCGCGCGTCATGGAGTACGGCGGCGGCGCCTACGCCGTCGACGGCCATCTGCTGGCCCATTGCGACGATCGCACCCGGCGCGTCTGGCTGGTCGACGGCGATCGCCGGACGCCCCTCACGCCGGCCGACTCGCCCTTCGTCTACGGCGGCCTGGCTCTCAGCGCGGCCGACGGGGTTCTCCTGGCGGTGCGGGAGGACCACTCCGCGTCGCCGGAGCCGCGCACCGAGATCGTCGCGCTGTCACTGTCCTCGGACAATCCCGACGGCGGCCGCGTCCTGGTCACGGGCGCCGACTTCTACGCCGGCCTCCGCCTCCGGGCCGGCCAGCTCGCCTGGTACCAGTGGAACCACCCCGACATGAGCTGGGACAGCAGCGAGGTCTGGACCGCCCCGCTCGCCGATCCCGGCCTCGCGCGAGCCGTGTCGGCCCGCCCCGGCGTGTCGGCCCAGCGGCCCTTGTGGCTGGACGACGGCAGGCTCGCCCACACCACGGACGAGTCGGGGTTCTGGAACTGGCGCGTCGAGGACGGACCCGCGTGGCGCGTCCCGCACGACTGCGACGTCCCCACCTGGGTCCTCACGCCCCCGGTGGCCGCCGTCGTGGCGGGCGGCGCCATCGCCTCCGTGGAGTTCGACGGCGGCATCGGGTCGCTTGCCGTGTGGGATCCCCGCACCGGCGCCGTCACCCACCCGCTCCCGGGGACGACGTCGATCGAGTCGGTCGCGGCACACGATGGCGTCCTCTACGCCGTCGCGGAGTGGCCGGACCGGCCCGCGACCCTGGTGGGGCTCCACCCCGACGGAACGCACCGCATCCTGGCCGGTGGCGGGTCCGGCCGGGTCGTCGCCGCCCCGCAGGCCGTCTGGGCGGACGGGCCTGCCGGCCCGGTGCACGCATGGCTCTACCTGCCCGACACGCCCTGTCCCCCGCTGATCGTGCTGACGCACGGCGGGCCCACCTCGATGACGACGGCGTCCTACGATCCGGGCATCCAGTTCTGGGTCTCGCGCGGATTCGCGGTGGTCGACGTCAACTACTCGGGGTCCACCGGCTTCGGACGCGCCTACCGTGACCGGCTGCGCGGCGCCTGGGGCGAGCTCGACGTCGCCGACGCCGCCGCGGTGGTCGGCGTCCTGGCGTCGGACGGGACCGTCGACGCTCATCGGGTCGCGATCACCGGCGGCAGCGCCGGCGGGTACACCACCTTGAAGTCACTCGTGTCGACCGACGTCTATGCCGCCGGCATCAGCCGCTACGGCATCGGCTACCTGCCGACCCTCGCCACGGACACGCACAAAGCCGAGTCGCGCTATCTGGACTCGCTGATCGCCCCCTGGCCGGCCGGGCGCGAGGTGTACGAGGCCCGCTCCCCCATCAACCATCTGGACCGGCTGCGCACTCCGATGCTGATCCTGCAGGGCACCGACGACAAGGTGGTGCCCCCGGACCAGGCCGAGCGCATGGCGGGGGCCGTCCGCGCCGCGGGGCTCCCGGTGGCGCTGGTCATGTTCGACGGTGAGGGTCACGGGTTCCGCTCGATGTCGGCTCGGCGCGCCGCGCTGGAGTCGCAGGTGTCGTTCCTGGAGCAGGTGTTCGCGATGGCCCCCAGCCCTGACGTGCCGCGGCTCGCGATCGAGAACCTCTCCTAGTACTCGCGGGGGCCGAACACCGCGGTCCCCAGCCGGACCGTCGTGGCGCCGTGCGCGATGGCGATGCGGTAGTCCCCTGACATGCCCATGCTCAGCTCGTCCCAGCCGCCCCCGTCGGCGTCCCGCAGCGCGTCCCGCAGCCCCGCGAGGGTCCGGAAGCAGGCCGCCACCGCATCGCGGTCCGGGCTGTTGACCGCCATGGTCATGAGGCCGCGGGCCTCGAGCAGGTCGTAGGGCCTGAGTGCGGCGGCGAACGCGGCCGCCTCGTCGGGCCGGACGCCGGACTTGGCCTCCTCGGCGGAGGTGTTGACCTGGATCAGGACCGGGAGGCGGCGCCCCGTTCCCTCCAGACGACGCTGGAGCGCCTCGGCCAGGCGGATGCTGTCCAGGGAGTGCAGTTCTGCTGCTATCTCCGCGACCTGGCGGGCCTTGTTCGTCTGGACGTGACCGATGACGGCGAACCCGATCCCCTCCCCGTGCAGGGCCGCGTGCTTGGCGGCCATCTCCTGCACCTTGTTCTCCCCGAAGAGGATGTATCCGGCGGCGCGCGCATCTCGGATGCTGTCGACCGTGTGGTACTTCGACACCGGCAGCAGCCGGACCTCGGCGGGGTCGCGGCCGGCCTCGCGACAGGCCTCGTCGATGTCGGCCCGGACGGCGGCCAGGCGCTCAGCGATGCTCGCCACGCCTCACCTCCCGATCGTCAGGGTCCCCACGGTCCATTCAAGCACCGGCCGGGCGGGGACAGGCAATCGGGTGGGCCGTTGGCCTCCCCCCCATGCAGGCCAACGACCCACCCGGACCCGGATGAGTGAGCTGATCCCCACGGTAGTGGCCGTACGTGGCATTGGCTAGCGCTGATCCATTTCTGTACCGAACCCGTACGACCCGGTACGCCCGATCAGGGCCAGCGGGCGCCGAGCGAGATGACGCCGAGCGCGGCGAGGGCGGCGAAGATGATGGCAAGCCCCGCGTAGCGGTCGGTCACCTCGGCCGGCACCCGCTCCGTCCCGACCGAGCGCCGGATGGCTTCGTACACCTCGCGCAGCTGACCGCTGTTCTCCGCCGCGTACTTCTTGCCCCCCGAGAGTCGGGCGATCTCGGACAGCTCGTAGTGGTCGACGGCGACCCGCTGGCGTTGCCCGTCCTGCTCGACGTAGCCGTTGTCGGTGCCGTACGCGATGGTGTAGACGGGCACCTCCTGGCTCGCCGCCAGTTCGGCCGCGCCGGCCGAGCTCCGGCCGATGTTGGTCGCGCCGTCGGACAGCAGGACGACGGCGGCGGGGGCGACGGCCTCCGGGTCGTCCGGGTCCGGGGCCACCAGCGTCAACGCCTTGAGGCTGGTGTAGACGCCCTCACCGACCGCCGTCGAGGGGGCGAGCTGGACGGCGTCGATGGCCCGGGCGACGGCCCCACGGTCGATGGTCGGGGGCACCGCGATGTCCGGCGTGCCCGCGAACGTCACCAGCGCCACGTTGAACCGCTCGGGCAGCGAGTCGATGAACGCCTTGGCGCCGGCCTGGGCCGCCGCGAGCCGGTTGGGTTCGACGTCCTCGGCCTCCATGGACCAGGAGACGTCGAGCGCGACGACGATGGTGGCCCGGTCCCGCGGCTGGTCGACGTAGTCCTTCGGCACCGCCCACGCGATGATGAGCGAGCCGAGGCTCAGGAGCGCGAGCAGGACGGCGCCGTGCCGCTTCCACGCGGCGTCACGGGGCAGGACGACCCGCAGACGGCTGCTCATGGGTCGCTGGACGCGGCGCCCGGCGAGCAGGACGTACAGGACCGCGATGAGCGGGATGATGGCCAGCGCCCACAGCCGTTCGGGCCGCATGAACTCCAGCATCAGGGGCGTCATCGCGGCCACCTCGCGGCCATCATGACGGCCCCCAGGGCGGCGACGATGGCGAACCCCAGGGCGGCGAACGCGTACTGCGCCGTGATGGGCTTCTTGACGTCCTCATAGCCGACCACGGAGCCGATCTGTCGATACGCCGTCGCGAGGGACTCGGCGTCGTCGGCGTCGACCGAGCGTCCGCCGGTCTCGACAGCGATCCGCTCGAGCGTCGCGGTGTCGGGAGCGACGTTCTCGCGCTGGCCGTCGATGTCGACGAAACCGTTCTGGGTGCCGTAGGCGATCGTGAACACCGGGATGTCGCGGCCCTTGGCGCGGCTCACCGCCTGGTCCGGGGCCGCGCCCTCGGTGGAGGCGCCGTCGGAGAGCAGGACGACCATGGCCGGCGCCGGCTCCTCGTCGTCCTCTCCGGGAGGCGCCTGGTCCACCGCGCGCAAGGCGGCGTCGATGGAGTCGCCGATGGCCGTGCCGTCGGCGAGTTCCAGGGCAGCGATGGCGCGCTGCGTGACGCCCCGGTCGGTGGTCGGGGGGACGACGATCGAGGGACGGCCGGACAGGGCGACCACGGCCACGTTGAAGCTCTCGGGGAGGTTCTCGACGAAGGTGCCGGCGGCGGCCTTCGCCGCCTCGAGCCGGGAGGGCTCGACGTCCTCGGCCGACATGGACAGCGAGGTGTCGACCACGAGGACGACAGTCGCACGCTCACGCGGCTGACGCTCGGTGCCGAGCGGGTTCGCGTAGGCCAGGCCCAACGCCACCAGAGACGCCAGCGACATCGCCACCGCGAGATGCCGGGTCCAGCGGCGCTGCGCACCCACGACGCGGTTGAGGACCCCGGTGTTGGTGAACCGCAACGCGACGCGGCCCTTGAGCCGCAGCAGCACGAGGTAGACGATGACGAGCACGGGCAGCAGGAGCAGGGTCCACAGCCGCTCCGGGTTCTCGAACTCCGGGATCACTTGCTCACCCCCTGGGGGGGCTGGTGCAGCATGCCCGCGATGCGCCGGTAGTTGAGGACGAACCGGGCGATGTCTGCCACCCAGTCCCGGTCCGTGCGGAGCTGGATGTGTCCGGCGCCGGCGCGCCGCAACGCGACGCGCACCCGCTCGCGCTGAGCCCGGGTGGCGGCGTCCATGCGGCGCCGGGCGGCGTCGTCGGAGGTGTTGACGTAGCGCGCGAACGAGGTCTCGGGGTCGTGGATGAGCATCTCGCCGACGTCGGGCAGCTCCAGTTCGTGTCGGTCGACGACCTCGACGCAGAGGACCTGGTTACGCACGGCCAGCCGACGCACCGCCTTCTCCCACGGCGGCGGGACCTCAGGATCCAGCTCCGAGTCGCCCGGCGTGAGGAAGTCCGAGACGATGACCCGCATGCCCCGACGCCGCTGGGACCGGGTCATGTGTTCGATGCCGTCGGCGAGTTCGAGGTCACCTGGGGCGTGGTCCGGCACGATCGGCTCGACGAGCATCTTGCGCAGCAGACCGTAGAGCGCTGTGCGGCCTGAACGGGCGGGCAGGCGCTTGACCTGGTCGGGAAGCATCATCATGCCTCCGAAACGGTCGCCCATCCGCTGGCTGAGGAAGCCGATGGTGGCGATCGCCGCGATCCCCAGGTCGCGCTTGGTGACGCCCTCGGTTCCCCAGTTCATCGACGGGGTCACGTCGAGCAAAGCCCAGACCTCCAGCTCCCGGTCGGCCATGGTGTCGCGGACGTGCGGGACGGTCGTGCGGGCCGTGACGGCCCAGTCGATCTTGCGGACGTCGTCCTGGCCCGGCTGATAGACGCGCGCGTCGTTGGTGTCGGAGCCGGCACCCGGCAGCAGCCCCAGGTGGTCACCGTGGAGGAAGCCCTCCAGCCGGCGCACGATCGTCAGTTCGAGCCGGCGCAGGGCCGCCTCGGGGGCGAGCCGCGCCAGTGGGATCGTCGGCCCGGTGGGCGGCCTGAGAACCGACCACTCGGCGCCGCTCTCGTCGGGTCGGGCCACGGGGCGGTCCCTCAGCTGCGCCCGGGCTGGTGGGCATGGCTCTGGTGCGCCGCCTCGCGCTGCTGCTCGTTCCACACGGGTGTGGGTGCCGGAACCATGGCGACGATGCGGTCGACGACGTCGGTGGGGTTGATGTTGTCCGCCACGGCGTCGAAGGCCAGCACGATGCGGTGCGCCATGACGTCGCGGGCGACGGCCTGCACGTCGGTGGGGAGCACGTAGTCGCGGCCGTTGATGAGCGCCAGCGCCCGCGAGGCGGCCACGAGGCCCAGGGTCGCGCGCGGCGAGCAGCCGATCTGGATGACGCCGGTGAGGTCCGGCATGCCGAAATCGGCGGGGGTCCGGGAGGCGAGTACCAGCCGCACGATGTACTCGGCCACCAGGTTGTGGACGAACACGTTGGAAGCCATGTCCTGCAGATGGCGCACCGACGCCGGGTCCAGGACCCGGTTCGCCTCCGGCGGGCTGACGCTCATGCGGCGCAGGATCTCCAGCTCCTCGTTGCCGCGCGGGTAGGGCACGTCCACCTTGAGGAGGAAGCGGTCCCGCTGGGCCTCGGGCAGCGGGTAGACGCCCTCCGACTCGATGGGGTTCTGGGTGGCGATGACGATGAAGGGCTTCGGCGCGGGGTAGGTGCGGCCCCCGATGGACACCTGCTTCTCGGCCATCAGCTCGAGCATCGCGGACTGCACCTTGGCGGGAGCTCTGTTGATCTCGTCGGCCAGGACGAAGTTGACGAACACGGGGCCGAGCTCGATCTCGAAGCTCTCCGTCCGCGCGGAATAGATGCGCGTGCCGACGATGTCCGAGGGCACGAGGTCCGGGGTGAACTGCACCCGCGCAAAGTCGCCGCCGACGACGGTCGCGAACGACCGGACGGCCAGGGTCTTCGCGACGCCGGGCACGCCCTCGAGCAGGCAGTGGCCCTTCGCCAGCAGCGCCACCATCAGCTGCTGCACCATGTGCTCCTGGCCGACGATGACCCGCTGCACCTGGCTGATCGCGTCGCCCAGCAGGCGTGCGGCCCCGGCGACGTCGCGCGGCAGATCGGTCTCGTCGATCGACGGTGTGCTCACGCGGTGACTCCTTCTGGTTCGGTCGTGACCCGCGCCCAACGATAGCGCCCGGAGGAAGCGCTCCCGCGGGCCCGAGCGCGCCGGCCGGACACGCGCCCGCCCGGTGACGCGTGGTTTGATGGTACCGATGAGCACCCACGACGACGCCGGCCGCGACCCGGCCCCGATGGCCGGTCACCATCCGCTCCGCGACGACGACCCGGCGCGGGTCGGAGACTTCTGGCTCGACTCGCGCCTCACCGCGACCCCGGCCGGCACGGCGTTCGCGGCGCACGAGGACCGCGGAGACGCGGTCCTGCTCATCCTGCTGTCCGAGGGCGCGGCCGCCGACCCCGCGGCGCGCGCGCGCTTCGCCGGCGAGGTCAACGCCATGCACATCGACACCGTGGTCGCCCGCGGCGGGCAGGACCAGGACGACGGCCGCATGGCAGTGCGATTCCGCGGGGAGGCCGAGGACCCGGCCCTCGCGGACCACGGTCCGCTCGCCCCCTGGGCGGCGCTGGCCTTCGACGGCTCGCTGGCCGCCGTTCTGGAGGCCGACCGCGTGTTGCGGGCGGTCGACCTGTCGATGAGCCCGCCGCTCAGCGAGCCGTCCGGGCCCGACTACCGGCTGCACTGGATCGACCGCACGGGCACCGGACCGACCCGTGCGTGGCCGCTCCCCTGGCCCGGCCGCACGGACCGCGCCGGGTGGATCACGATGCTGGTGTCGTTCCTGCTCATGGCGCTGATCACCGCCGTCGCGATCCTGCTGGCGATCCTCGCGTTCCAGAACCAGCCGCCCGTCAACGCGCCCCAGCCGATCCCCTCGATGGGCGAGGGCAGCGGCTCCGGCTCGCCGTCCGGCTCGCAGACGGGCTCGCAGTCGGGTGAGCCCCAGTCGCCGTCGGGCACCGGCACACCGTCTCCCGGCAGCGACCCGGGCCCCTACTCGGACAGCCCGTCGATGAACCAGCCCAGCGGAGAGCAGTCCGGTCCCGGCGCCCCGACGGTCAACCCTCGGCTCTGACCGGCGCGGCCGGCCGCGCTATGCTGGCGCCCGTCACGGGGCGATAGCACAGCCGGTTAGTGCAGCGGACTCATAATCCGCGGGTCGCGGGTTCGAGCCCCGCTCGCCCCACTCAGGCGCCGACGTGCGACGCCACCTCCGACAACCACGCGGCCACCCCCGCCGGCCCGTCGGCCAAGACGTCGGCCCGGTCGCCGAGCGCCGGGAGCTCGGCCGAGCCGCTGACGACGCGGCAGGTGGCCAGGCCGGCCGCCGCGAGGTCGTCCAGGAGATCGAATGCTGGCAGGTCGCCCAGATCGTCGCCGCACATCGCCACGACCAGCGCACCGGTCTCCTCGACGATGTCCCTGAGCGCCTCGCCCTTGGTGACCGTCGACGCGCGCAGCTCGAGGATGAATTTTCCGGGCTCCAGGACCAGGCCGTTGGCGGCAGCGATGCGCGCGACGTGCGGCTTCAGCTCGGCGAAAGCGGCCGCCGGATCCGGGCAGCGCCGGGTGTGCACCCCGACCGCCCGGCCCTTGTGCTCCAGGTGCACCCCGGGCGGGCCGACCTCGTCGAGCAGCCGCTCCAGCTCGACGGTGGCCACAGCGACGCTCTGCGGGGTCTCGGGCGGGGTGGCGACGCCTGTTGCCGCATCCCACCGCTCTGCTCCGTACTGGCCCAGGACCACCAAGCGGTCCAGGCCAGGCCGCTCCGCCAGCCGGCCGAGCCGCACCACCGTCTCGACCGGGCGGCCCGTGATGACGACGAGATGGCCCACTCGATGGCCCAACTCCGTGAGCGCGGTCGCGGCCGCGGGATGCAGCGCGGAGAGGTCCGGATCGTCGACGATCGGGGCCAGGGTGCCGTCGAAATCCATGGCGACAAGGACCCGGTCCGGGGCCGCCGCCGCGGCGTCGAAGAACTCGTGGGCTGCGTCTGAGATGGCTCGCCAAGAAGTCATGCCCACACTCTGCCACGACGGATCGTCCCGGCCAGTCGCTAGGGTGTAGAGCAGGAGGAACCAATGTCGCAACTCGCCAGCTTCGTCGTCGTCGCCAATCGCCTGCCCGTGGACCGCGTCACCGCATCCGATGGGAGCGTGGACTGGCGGACCTCACCCGGAGGCCTGGTCACGGCGCTGGAACCCGTGATGCGCCAGCGCGGCGGGGCCTGGATCGGATGGCACGGGGCCGCGGACGAGCAGGTCGCCCCGTTCGAGCACGACGGCTATTCGGTGGTGCCCGTCCCCCTGAGCGCCGCCGAGTACGAGGAGTATTACGAGGGCTTCTCCAACGCCACCCTCTGGCCCCTCTACCACGACACCGTCGCGTTCCCCGAGTTCCATCGGGAGTGGTGGGACGCCTACGTGACCGTCAACCGTCGGTTCGCGGAAGCGGCGGCGGAGGCGGCCGACGAGGGCGCCACGGTCTGGGTGCAGGACTACCAGTTGCAGCTGGTGCCACAGATGCTGCGGGAGCTGCGGCCCGACCTCAGGATCGGCTTCTTCCTGCACATCCCCTTCCCCCCCATCGAGCTGTTCCTGCAGCTGCCGTGGCGCACGGAGATCCTCGAAGGGCTCCTCGGCGCGGACCTCGTGGGTTTCCAGGTCCCCGGCGGCGCCGCGAACTTCCTGCGCCTCGTGCGGCGGCAGACCGGCCTGAAGGTCGAGCGGGACCGTGTGCAGGTCACCGACTCCCATGCCAGCGTGTCGCGCGCCTACCCCATCTCCATCGACACGCAGGGTTTCGCGGACCTGGCGAACACCCCCGAGGTCATCGCCGAGTCCGAGGCGTTGCTGGAGGAATTGGGCCACCCCAAGCGCATCTTCCTGGGGGTCGACCGTCTCGACTACACCAAGGGGCTGCGGCAGCGCATCCGGGCCATGGGCGAGCTGTTCGAGGAGGGCAAGCTGAACCCGGCGGAGGACGTGTTCCTCCAGGTGGCCACGCCCTCACGGGAGCGCGTGGAGGAGTACAAGCGCCTGCGCGACGACATCGATCTGCTGGTGGGACGCATCAATTCCGAGGTGGGGGGCATCGGCCGGCCCGCGATCGTCTACCGGCACGCCGGGTTCCCCCGCCAGACGATGGCGGCGATGTACCGCATCGCCGACGTCATGGTGGTGACGCCCCTGCGCGACGGGATGAACCTCGTCGCGAAGGAGTACGTGGCCTGCCATCCGAACACCGGCGGAGCCCTCGTGCTCAGCGAGTTCGCCGGTGCCGCCCTGGAACTGAAGCAGGCCTACCTGGTCAATCCCTACGACCTCAACGGCATGAAGGCCGTCCTCATGCAGGCCGCCACCGACCCCCAGAAGGCGCGGGAACGGCGCATGCGGGCCCTGAAGAAGCAGGTCAAGGCCAACACCATCGACCACTGGGCGGACGCGTTCCTCGGGGACTTAGCCGGGCTGGACTGATCGGGGGTCAAGCCGGCGTAGTGCCGGCGTCGACGCCGCCCCGTGCACCACGACCGACAGCAGGATCGTGAAGGCGACCGCCGACCAGAGCCACTGCTCGTCCGGGAGGGCGACCAAGCCACCGGCGTAGGCCAGGTAGTAGAGGGATCCGACGCCACGGACCCCGAAGAACGCCGCGACGAGCCGCTCGGCCGGTTGTAGCCCTCCCGGCCGCTCCGGGTCCCGGGCCGCCACGCTGAGCGACACCCACGCGGCGAGCGGCCTGATGACGAAGACCAGGGCGAACGCGAGTACGACGGCGCGCCAGTCCACGCCGCCGAGCAGGGTGCGGGTCAGCGCCATGCCCAGGAAGAGCAGGATGACGAGGATGAGCAGCCGTTCCAGATAGCCGACCACCTGATGCATGGCCCGATGGTGGTCGTGGTGGCGCTCGACGCTGCGTAAAGCCAGGCCGCAGGCGAACACGCCGAGGAATCCGTACCCGCCGGCGACCTCCGTCGCCCCGTAGGACAGCACCAGGGCGGCGACGGCCAGCAGCGGCTCACCGCGCTCCGCGATCCGCAGGCGGTGGTCCGCGGCCCGGAAGGCGAGCCGCCCGAGGCCCCAGCCGACGAGCGCGCCGACCAGGACCCCGAGCAAGATCTTGCCGACCAGTTCCCAGGCGAGCCAGCCGGCTCCCCACTCGGAGACCGACCCGCGGGATGCCAGGAACACGGCGGCGTAGACGAACGGAAACGCGAGGCCGTCGTTGAGGCCCGCCTCGGAGGTCAGCGCGAACCTCACCTCGTTGCGCTCGTCGGGCTCCGCCTCCTCCGCCGAGCCGCCCGTGCTCGGGCCGTCGACCTGCACGTCGCCGGCGAGCACCGGATCGGTGGGAGCCAGGCAGGCACCCAGCAGGAGGGCCGCCGGGGCGGCCACCCCCAGGACGGTCCATCCCAGGACGAAGATGGCGGCGATCGTCAGGGGCATCGCGACGAGCAGCAGCCGCCACGTCGGGGACCACGAGCGCCAGGTGTCTCTGCCCAACGGCCGATCCAACGCGAGTCCCACGCCCATGAGCGCGACGAGGACGGCGACCTCGGTGACGTGCTCGACGACCTTCCTGCCCGCGACAGGGTCGAGGGACCATCCGTCCGGTAGGGGCAGCAGCCCGATGAGCATGCCGAGGAGCAGGAGCACCATGGGTGCGGACAGCGCGATCGACCGAACCAGCACCGGAGCCAGGACGGCGATGAACAACGCCAGCCCGGCTACCAGCCACACCGCATCGGCGCTCATGTCCGTGACTCCTCTGCCCTCACTCACGCAGTATGCCGTGCCAAGCCGGTTCGGAGGTGTTCAGCGGTCGGAGACGGCCTCAGCCGGGCTGGGCGGGACGAGGCAGACGCCCGCGGAAACAAGAACAAGCCGTTCTCACCAGCGTTTGGCTGGTCAGAACGGCTTGTCCGTCAGCTCCCCGGACTGGACTCGAACCAGTAACCCTTCGATTAACAGTCGAATGCTCTGCCAATTGAGCTACCAGGGATCAGTGGTTACCCACGCGAGGAAGAACGTTAGCAGATCATCCGTGATGTGGCGAAATCAGAAGTACTCGGTCTTCAGCCGGTCCGTCTCGGCGACCACAAGCTCCCGCGTCCGGGGATCGGCCAGGTCAGCGCCGCCCGACGGGACGGCGTACCAGTGCATAGTGGGATGGTGACCGAGGCTGCGGCGGCCGACGATCTGCACCTGGCCTCGCGGGGCCTCCACCGTGCTCTGCACCACCGTCGACGCCTGCACGCGTTCCTGGAACAGCTCCGGGAGTCGCCCCGGCTCATCCAGCCTGGCCTCGAATCGTTCGCCCTCGACAGTCCGCCACCGGAAGGTGCTGCCCTCGCCGGACCACGACCCGCTGCCGATCTCCTCCCAGCCCCACACCCGCCAGGTGTCGCCCATGCGGCGGGCGAGGCCGGTTCGGGTGCCGACCAGCACCACCCCCTCGCCGATGCCGTGCGCGAGGACGTCAGCGCGGTGGCCGAGCACGGTGTCGAGTTCCTCGATCAGCTCGGGATCCAGGCGATTGAACAGCTCCATAGCACCATTGTGCTCCTCTGTGGACAACCGCGCCGCGCGTAGCGGATCCATCCACAGACCGCGCGATCCGCCCCCCGGTGATCCCGGCGGCGGCCGAGGCTGGCGCCATGGACCTCAACACGATGCAGCTGCCCGCCGTCGATCTCCGCCCCGGGCAGGATGAAGAGCTCGCCCGCGCCGTCGAGGCCGGGGTGTACGCCGAGCAGCTCCTCGCCTCGCGGGGCGCGGACCCGGAGCTGGAACGAGTCGTGGCTCTGGGCAGGGAGGCACAGGCCCGGATGTGGTCGGCGGGGATGCGCATCGCCATGCAGCAGGCGAGGCGCGCCGCGGTGGCCCGCGGCCTCCCCGCCGAGGACCTGTTCCAGGACGCCTGCGTCGCCGTGGCGGAGGCGATCCTCCGCTACGACTTCACCCGCGGGACCCGCTTCACGACCTTCGCGTTCGAGAGCGTGTCGTGGGCGTTGGGCGACGGCAGCCGCCATCGCACCGGCCGCCCCACCCTGACGCGGTGGGAACGCCGGGCCGCGCGGCGGCTCCGGGCCGAGCTCGAAGCGCGGCAGTCGGCCGGTGCCGCGGCCGACCTGGGCGAGGCTGCGGCGGCCGCCGGCGTGTCGGCGGCCGCCGCCCAGCGGGCCATGGTGCGGTGGCTGAGCCTCGACGAGGCGACGATCGCCGACCCCGCCACCGAGGACTCCTTCGCCGACGTCGGCCACGGCCTCGACTTCCTCGAGCTGCTCACCCCCCGGGACCGGCGGGTGCTGGAGTTGCGCTACGGCATCGGCGCCACCCCGCACACCCTGGCCGCGGCGGCCGAGCGGCTGGGCGCCTCCCCGTCGACGGTGTTCCGCTGGGAGCGCGAGGCGCTGGTCGCGGCACGGGCGCTGCTCAGTGGCGACCGGACGACGGTGCCCGTCAGTGGACGATCGCCTCGCCCGCCCCGGCTCCCGTCATCGAGCGAACCTCCATCTCGATCGCGAACTCCTCGTCGCCGCGCCGGCTCGAGGTGACGGTGCCCAGGAAGCCTGCCAGGAAGGCGAGCGGCACGCTGACCAGGGCGGGGTTATCGAGCGGGAACCACGAGAAGTCGATCCCCTCCCCCAACATCGACCCGGGCGATCCCGAGATCGCTGGCGAGAAGACGATGAGCAGGGTCGCCGACACGAGGCCGGTGTAGATGGACCACACCGACCCGCGCGTGGTGAAGCGCCGCCAGTACAGCGTGTACAGGATCGACGGCAGGTTGGCGGAGGCCGCGACAGCGAACGCCAGCGAGATCAGGAAGGCGATGTTCTGACCGTTGGCGGCGATGCCACCGAGGATCGCGAGCACTCCGACGACGACCGACGTGATGCGCGCGACGCGGACCTCCTGCGCCGGGTCGGCCTTGCCGTCCTTGAGGATCGAGTTGTACACGTCGTGGGCGAACGACGCCGACGCGGTGATGGTCAGCCCCGCCACGACGGCCAGGATCGTCGCGAACGCGACGCCGGAGATGACCCCCATGAAGACCTCGCCGCCGAGGCCGAGCGCCAGGAGGGGCGCCGCGGAGTTGGCGCCACCGGGGGCGGCGAGGATGACCTGCTGCCCGACGAGCTTGGCGGCCCCGAGCCCCAGCACGAGGGTGAACAGGAAGAAGATCCCGACGAGGATGATGGCCCACACCGCGGAGCGGCGCGCCTCCCGCGCCGTGGGCACGGTGTAGAAGCGCATGAGCACGTGCGGCAGCCCGGACGGGCCGGCGATGAGCGCCAGCGACAGCGACAGGAACGACAGCTTGGTGAACTCCGACGCACCGTAGCGGCCCATGGGCTCCAGCAGATCCTTGCCCGTGCCGGTGGCCGGATCCAGCGCCGCCTGCTGGGCCGCCAGGGCCAGCGCGTCGAGGTTGAACCCGTCGCCCATCAGCACGAGAAAGGTCATCACCGCGGCGCCGGTGACGAGGAGCACCGCCTTGATCATCTGCACCCACGTCGTGCCCTTCATGCCGCCGATGAGCACGTAGACGATCATCAGCACGCCCACCAGCCCGATCACCACGCCCTGCATCGACCGGTCAGAGACGCCAAGCAGCAGCGCGACCAGTCCGCCGGCACCGGCCATCTGCGCCAACAGGTAGACGAACGAGATCACGAGCGTGGAGGTGGCGGCCGCGGTGCGGACTGGCTTCTGGTTCATCCGGAAGCTGAGAACGTCGGCCATCGTGTACTTGCCGGTGTTGCGCATCGGCTCCGCCACCAGGTACAGGGCGAGCAGGAGCGCCACGAAGAACCCGACCGAGTACAGCAGGCCGTCGTATCCGTAGATCGCGATCGCCCCCGTCACGCCGAGGAAGGCGGCCGCCGAGAGGTAGTCACCGGTGATCGCGAGTCCGTTCTGGCGGCCCGAGAACTTCGCGCCGCCCGTGTAGAAGTCCGATGCCTTGGACTTCTGCCGGCTGACGACGATGACGACGCCGAGGGTGGCGGCGACGAAGAGCGCGAAGACGCCGATGTTGATCAGCGGGTTGCCGTAGGCGGCCTCCAGGGGGATCACAGGTCAGCTCCGTCCACGAGACGCTCACGCAGGACCGTCGACAGAGGATCGAGTCGCCGGTCGGCGACCCGCACGTAGATGACGGTCCACACCCACACGACGGCGAACTGGAACAGGCCGAGCATGATGCCGGTGTTGAGGCCCTCGAGGCCGAGGAAGGGTGCGGCCATGAAGTCGGTGGCGTAGATCGACAACACGACATAGGCGAAGTACGACACCACCCCTGCGGCTGACATGGGGAACGCGAAGGAGCGGAACCTCGAGCGCAGCTCGCGGTACTCAGGGGTACGGGAGACGGCGACGAAGGCGTCTCGGGACGGGGACAGGGTGCGGCCTTGGGACATGATTCTCCTGAAGGTCGGCGAGACCACGATGTCTCGACGTGAAGATAATGTAGGCAGGTCGATGCGGACAATGCAATACCGGACTTTGTCAGGTCGTCCCGGTCTGCCGTCTCCTGGCCGACGGGTGGCTCAGCTGAGGCCGACCGACAGGAGCTGCTTGCGACGCATCTCCAACTCGGTCAACTGCGCGAACTGGGCGCGGTGCCCGCTGGGGTCCTTCACCGGGTCCGTGCGCTGCAGGCGGGACTTGAGGTCCGCGATCTGCCGCGTCACGCGCGCCAGCTTGAGCCGAGAGCTGTGCTGCAGCGCATACGTCTCGTCGGCCTCGCGCAGCAATGGCTCCACCACGAGGGCCACCATCAGCTGCCGCACCAGGTCCGACGGTGCGGCCGCGCGCAGCCGGTCGGTCCACGCCTCGCCCCAGGGAACCTCCGCGATGAGGCGGAAGACCGCGGCGTAGGCGGGGTGCGAGAAATCCTCCGCCTCGACCGCGTTCCAGGCCTCGTCGAACGTCATGGGGCACTGCAACATGAGTTTGAGGGTGTCGCGCTCAAGCCTGAGGCCCGGGTCGTGCGGGTTCGGCCACGCGGGGTCCGGACGAGGAGCGTCGTCAGCCCCGTGGTCGGGCTCCGGAGACCGGTGACGGGCCCGCGACGCCTCACGGCGGACCTCGTCGACGTCCATGCCGAGCACGGCCGAGAGCTCACGCAGGTACTGGCTCACCAGGGACTGGTCCCGGATGGAGCTCAGCAGCTCCGCGCCCTCCCTAGCGGCCCCGAGCCGTCCGTCCGCCCGATCGAGGTCGTAGCTCTTGGCGATGTTGGCCATGACGAAGCGGTACAGCGGGATGCGGCGCGCCACGAGCTCCCGGACCGCCGCGTCGCCGTGCTGGAGGCGCAGGTCGCAGGGATCCAGCCCGGAGGGTTCCACCGCCACGTAGGTCTGGGCGATGAAGTTCTGGTCGCCCTTGAACACCTTGAGGGCGGCCGCCTGCCCGGCCTTGTCGCCGTCGAAGGTGAAGATGACCTCGCCGTGCAGGCCGTCGTGGGTCCCCATGAGGCGCTGGAGCAGGCGGGCGTGATCGTCGCCGAACGCCGTGCCGCACGAGGCGACGGCGGTCTCCACGCCCGCCAGGTGCGCGGCCATGACGTCGGTATAGCCCTCCACGATGACGGCCTGCGCCTTGCGGCCGATCTCGCGGCGGGCCAGGTCCAGACCGTAGAGCACCTGCGACTTCTTGTAGACCGGGGTCTCGGGGGTGTTGAGGTACTTGGCCGGCATGCGGTCGTCGTCGTAGAGGCGCCGCGCCCCGAAACCAAGGACGGCCTGCGCCGAATCGCGGATGGGCCACAGCACGCGTCCGACGAAGAAGTCCCGCCCGCCCTGACGGGTGAGCCCCGCGGTCTGGAGGACCTCATCGGAGAAGCCCTGGGCGCGCAGCGTCTGCCGCAGCGCACCCCCGTGCCGGGGCGCGTACCCGATGCCGAAGCGCAGCGAGATCTCGCGGTCGAAACCGCGGCCGTGGAGGAAGCGCCTCGCCTCAACCGCCTCCGCGGACTCCAGCTGCGCGGCGAAGAACGCCTGCGCCGCCTCGTTGGCCTCCATGACGCGGCGGCGCATCCCGGGTGCCTGGGTGGGTCCTCCATCGTCCTCGACGCGCAACACGATCCCGCTGCGGTCGGCCAGCACCTGCACCGCCTCGGTGAAGGACAGGTTCTGCTGCTTCTGCAGGAAGGTGATGACGTCCCCGCCCTCGCCGCAGCCGAAGCAGTAGAAGAACCCGCGCGCGGGCGTCACCGTGAAGGAGGGGGTCTTCTCGTCGTGGAAGGGGCACAATCCCTTCAGCGATCCGCCGCCGGCGTTGCGCAGCGCCACATAGCTGCCGACCACGTCGTCGATCCGGCTGCGTTCCCTGACCGCCGCGATGTCCTCGTCGTTGATCCGGCCCGCCACGGGGCCACTCTACCCGCTGCTCAGGCGCCGCGGCCGATGCCCTTCGGGAGTCGCTTCGGGTCCCAGCCCAGGAGGTGTCGGGCCTGCTCGAACGCGAACCGGTCGGTCATGCCGCCGACGTACGTGACGGCGCCCCGGACGAGATCGTCGCCGCGGTACTCGGCGGGCAGCGCCGCGGGCGACGCCAGGTAGAACTCGACCAGATCGGTGAGCACCCGCACCACCGTGTGCGACTGCGCGACGGACTCGGCGCGGGTGTAGATGCGCTCGTAGTTGAACCGGCGCAGCTCGCCGAGTGCCTCGGCGGTCACGGGGTCCATGCCGACGACGCCGGTGGCCGAGGTGGTGTCGATGACGGCGTTGATGAACGTCGCCAGCTGCTGCCGGCGGGTCACTCCCGCCACCTCTCGCACGACGGCGGGCACGTCGGCCGTGGCGACGATGCCGGCGGACACCGCGTCCTCCAGGTCGTGGGCGCAGTAGGCGATCCGGTCCGCCCACGACACGATCTCGCCCTCGAGGGTCGCCGGCGCGGGGCGCGACCAGGAGTGGTTGCGGATCCCGTCGAGCGTCTCCGACGTCAGGTTGAGGTCGCGCAACACCACGTCGGCCCCCCACGGGCCGTGGTCGTAGCCGCCGGCAATGAACCGGTCGAACGCGTCCTCCGACGCGTGCCCGCCTGGCCCGTGGCCGCAGTCGTGGCCGAGCGCGATCGCGTCGGCCAGCGTGACGTTGGCGCCGACCCCGCGCGCGATCGCGACCGCCGCCTGGGCGACCTCGACGGCGTGCGTCAACCGGGTCCGCTGATGGTCCGTCGGATACACGACGACCTGGGTCTTCCCCGCCAACCGCCGGAAGGCGGCCGAGTGGACGATACGGTCACGGTCGCGCTCGAAGCAGGTGCGGAACGGGTCCGGTTCCTCGGGCCGCTCCCGGGTACCGGCACCGACGGCGAAGCTCGCCTCCGGCGCGAGCGTCAGCCGCTCGATCTCCTCGCGCTGCTCCCTGCGACGCGGCTCCCGGGCGCCGACCCGCGCGGTCGACGAGGCGTGCGCGGTGACGACGTCGTCGCCATGTCCGTGCATGGTCGACGCCCAGAGCCGGGTGCGCGGGAGCGGTGTGTCCATCGCCCCCAACCGTAGCCGAGGTCAGCGCTCCGACCGCGGCACCCACTGCGACAAGGGGTTGCCGACGTAGACCTGGCGCGGCCGGTAGATGCGCTGGCGAGGATTGTCGGTGACCTCCTTCCAGTGCGCGATCCAGCCGGGGGTGCGCCCGATCGCGAACATCACGGTGAACATGTCCAGCGGGATTCCGATCGCGCGCAGGATGATGCCGGAGTAGAAGTCGACGTTCGGGTAGAGGCGTCGCGACGCGAAGTAGTCGTCGGCCAGCGCCGCCTGCTCGACCTCGCGTGCGATGTCGAGCAGGGGGTCCGTGACGTGCATCGCGTCAAGCAGCTTGTCCGCCGCGTCCTTGAGGATGCGGGCGCGGGGATCGAAGTTGCGGTAGACGCGGTGCCCGAACCCCATGAGCTTGACGCCCGACGAGCGGTCCTTGACGCGGGCCAGGTAGGCCTCGGGCGTGATGCCGGTGGTACGGATGTGCTCGAGCATCTCGATGACCGCCATGTTCGCGCCGCCGTGCAGCCGGCCCCACAGGGCGTTGACGCCCGCGGAGACCGACGAGTACATGTTCGCGCCCGACGAGGCGACCATCCGCACCGTCGACGTCGAGCAGTTCTGCTCGTGGTCGGCGTGCAGGACCAGGAACATGTTGAGCGCGTGCGCCACCTCGGGTGTGGGCTCGTAGTCCCGGTACGGCACGGAGAACATCATGTGCAGGAAGTTCTCGGCGTAGTTGAGGTCGTAGCGCGGATACGCGATGGGCTGGCCGATGTGCGACTTGTAGGACGCCGCCGCGATCGTGCGGGTCTTGGCGATGAGGCCCGCGGCCGCGTACTTGAAGTGCGCCGCGTCGGTGGTCTCGATGTCGTGCAGCTCGTGCGTCTGCAGCGCGTTGATCATGGCCGACAGGATGGCCATGGGATGGGCGTCGGCGGGGAAGCCGTCGAAGTGCTTGCGCATGTCGCGGTGCAGGGCGGCGTTCTCGCTGAGCAGGTGGCGGAACTCGGTCCGCTCCTCCTCGTCGGGCAGCTCACCGAAGATGAGCAGCTCCGCGGTCTCGATGAAGCTGGACCGCTCCGCGAGATCCTCGATCGGAATGCCGCGATAGCGGAGGATGCCCTTCTCGCCGTCGATGAACGTGATCGCCGACTGGCAGGACCCCGTGTTGCCGTAGCCGTCGTCGAGTGTGATGAGCCCGGTGGTCGAGCGCAACGACGAGATGTCGATGGCGCGCTCCCCCTCGGTGCCGGTGACGACGGGCAGTTCGTAGCTGGTGCCGTCGATGATGATGGTTGCCGTCTCGCCCATGGAACCTCCTGGGACAGGGCCGGCCCCGGCCGGGCCGGCGCTGCGCTCAGAATAACGACGGCACGCCGCCGCCCCCGGGCGGCCCCTACTTACGCGTCTGGGCGCGGCCCATGAACAGCAGGGCGACCCCCATCACCGCGATGCCGAAGGCGCTGCTGCCGATCCGCTCCCAGGTGAGGACCTCCTGGGGTGTCCCGGTCGAGACGAAGTAGGCACTCACGAACAGGACGAGCACCGCAAGGAGCGCGACCGCGCGCCCCGCCTGGGCCCAGATCGGCAACTTCTTGCGTTCCGCCATCGTCATCCTCCGCTCACGCCAATCTCGGCGTCCGACAGGTCAAGTTCACACCCGGAGGTGTCGTCGTACCAACCGTAGGGCAGGACCACGCGCCCGCGGGGCGACCCCTGCCGACCGCGCGGCGTGCCGAGTTCCGCCACGGGGAACTGCGCCTCCGTGTCGAGAAGAGACACCAGCTCGCGCAGCTCAGCCAGGGACGAGACCATGGCGAAGCGGCGCCGCAGCTCGCCCACCGGATAGCCCTTGAAGTACCACGCCATGTGTTTGCGCAGATCCGTCAGCCCGTGCCGCTCCCCCATGAGGTCGGTGAGCAGTTCGGCGTGCCTGATCAGCATGCGACCGACCTCCCCCAGCGCAGGCCGGTGCCGGAGCTCCTCGCCCGCGAACGCGGCCGCGAGGTCCCCGAAGAGCCACGGGCGGCCGAGGCAGCCGCGACCGATCACGACACCGGCGCAGCCCGTCTCGTCCATCATCCGCAGCGCGTCCTCCGCCTCCCAGATGTCGCCGTTGCCCAGGACGGGGATGTCGACGGCGGCGACCAGCTCGGCGATCCGGGACCAGTCGGCCTCACCCGAGTAGGCCTGCTGGACGGTGCGGCCGTGCAACGCGACGGCGGCGGCGCCCTCCTCCTGCGCGATGCGACCGGCGTCGAGGAAGGTCTCGTGCTCGTCGTCGATCCCGATGCGGGTCTTGATGGTGACGGGAACGCCGAACTCGTCGGCAGCCTGCACGGTGGCCCGGACGATGGCCCGGAGCCGGTCTCGCTTGTAGGGCAGCACCCCGCCCCCGCCCTTGCGGGTGACCTTCGGCACCGGGCAGCCGAAGTTCAGATCGATGTGGTCGACGTCGAAATCGCGGATGAGGATGCGCGCCGCGTCGGCCATCACATCGGCGTCGACGCCGTAGAGCTGCACCGAGCGAACGGTCTCGCCCGGGTCGAACCGGAGCATGTCGCGCGTCTTCGGGTCGCCGACGACGAGGCCCCGCGACGTGATCATCTCGCACACGTAGAGTCCGGCGCCCTGCTCCCGGCACAGTTGCCGGTAGGCCGCGTTCGTGACCCCCGCCATCGGCGCCAGCACCACGGGCAGGTCGACGACGACGGCGTCGGGACGGCTGGGGGCGTGCAGGCGCAGCGGCTGGACGGTGGGCATCGGGCTCCTGGGGGTGATGGGCGGCCCCCCAGCCTACGTCACGCCCCCGACGTCAGCCGAAGCCTGATCGCGGCGACGGCCGCTCCTCTGGCGAAGTCGCGGAAGTCCAGCGGCTGCAGCGCCAGGTCGGGCAGGTTCAGGTCCTCGCGCCAGTCCTCGGCCATCACCTCGCGGACGGCATCCAGGGAACCGCCGAGCAGGTCGATGCCCTCGCCGGTCAGGAGGATCCGGGCGGGGGCGAAGGCGATGGCGGCGGCCGTGGCCAGGTGGCCCATCGCCCGCACTGCGTCGTCGACCGCCCCGGCCGCCCGCGGCTCCGCCAGCGCCTCGCGGAATCCGAGCCGTCGCCCGACCGCCTCCGATGCCGCCGCGGCGACTGCGGACTCCGACAACACGTCGCCGAAGATGCGGCCGTCGGGCAGCCACAACCGGCCGAGGATCGCCGCCGCCCCCTGGCAGCCGAGCAGGAGGTTGTCGTCGACGACGGCGCCGCACCCGACGCCCAGCCCGAACGTCACCACGACGAAGTCGGTCAGCCCCCTGCCCGCCCCGAACCAGTGGTGGTACAGCGTCAGGCCGTCGATGTCGTTCGCGGTGGCGCACGGCAACCCGGTGAGGGCGCTGATCCGGCCGGCGAGGTTGCCGCCCCCGGGCCAGCCCAGCATGCGGGTGGCGTGCAGCACCCCGTCGGGCTCGACCGACGCGGGGAGACACACCCCCACCCCCGCGGGGGTCGGGAACCGGGCGATCACCTCGACGAGGCCCTGCGCCGTGGACTCCAGCGTGTCGGTGTCCAGGCCGATCTCCTCGGAGTGCCGCACCTGGCCGGCGAGGCCGGTCTGCACCACCCACGCGTGGCCAGGCACGATCTTGACGCCCAGGAACTGCGCGGCCTCGTCGACGATCCGCAGCGGCACCGGTGGCCGGCCGATCTCCAGCGCCGACGGCGGCCCCTGCTCCAGCAGGCCCTGCTCGATGAGCGGCTTGGTGATGCGGGTCAGCGACCCCGAGGAGAGCCCGAGCATGCGGGCCACCTCGGCGCGGGAGATGGGCCCGTAGCGGAGCACGGCCAGGGCCACGCTCCTGGTGGTGGGGTCCATCGGGATCGGGTGCATCTCAGATCCGGTCGAGTTCGAAGATCACCGCGGTGTCGGGCAGCATCTGGGGGGCCCTGAGGCCGGTGTGCATCAGGACGTGGCCCGGCAGCTCGAGCGGCCCGGGGGCCGCCTCCCAGGGAACCAGGTGGATCGCCGGGATCCTCTGGTGGTCGATCACGGTGACCCGGTAGGTGGCGTCGGGGTCGAGGCCGGGGAAGCGCAGCATCCCGAGGCTGACCGCGGGGGACACACTCAGCATGGAGAGGGAGAAGATGGCCTTGTCATCGGCGACGACGCCCTTGAAGTAGCACTGCGGTTCGCGCATGTCGACGCGGACCTGACGGCCGCCGAGCAACACCCGACGGTTGGCCTTGTACCACTGGATCCACCAGGTGAGCCGGGCCAGTTCCTCCTCCGTGGCCTGAGCCAGGTCCCATTCGATGCCCAGGTGCCCGAAGACGGCGGTGGCCGCCCGGAACTCGATGTCGTGCCAGCGCGCCGTGCTGTGCGAGCGACCGGAGGCGATGTGGCTGCCCATGAACTCGGGCGGGAGGAGCTGGCCCGTCCACGGCAGCAGGCGCTGCCGCTCGGCGGGATCGATCACGTCGGACACCCAGACGCGTTCCACCCGGTTCATCACCTCAAGGTCGATCCGGGCCCCACCGGACGAGCAGGACTCGAACTCGACGTCCGGGTGACGGTGCCGGAGGGCGTCGAGGAGCCGGTAGTACGCCCGGGTCTGAGCGTGGACGGCGGGCTCGCCGTGCGGCGCGGTACCGGCGTCGATGAGGTCTCGGTTGTGGTCCCACTTGACGTAGTCGATCCGGTACTCCGACAAGATGGCGTCCATCTGGTCGAAGACGTGGCGCCACGCACCCTCAACGGACAGGTTGAGCACGTGCTGGTAGCGCGCCTCCACGGGCAGGCGTCCCGCCGGCTGCATGATCCACTCCGGGTGCGCCCGGGCGACGTCGGAATCGAGGTTGACCATCTCGGGCTCGAACCAGAGGCCGAACTCCATCCCCAGGTTCTGCACGCGGTCGACCAGAGGGTGCAGGCCGTCGGGCCACACGTCCCGCGCGACGACCCAGTCACCGAGGCCGGCATGGTCGTCGCGTCGGGCGCCGAACCATCCGTCGTCGAGCACGTAGCGTTCCACGCCCAGCGCCGCGGCCCGCTCGGCCAGGTCGATCAGCCGCGTCGCGTCGTGGTCGAAGTAGACGGCCTCCCAGACGTTGAGCGTCACGGGGCGATCCGCGGCCGGCGCGTGCGGCAGCGCGCGCAGCCAGCCATGGAAGCGGTCTGCTTGGGCGTCCAACCCGTCGGCGTAGTTGAAGTACACCCACGGGGTGGCGTAGCTGTCGTCGCGGCCCAGGCGCACCTCTCCGGCGAGCAGCAGCTCGCCGCCGCTGAGGACCTGGTGTCCGATGAAGTCGCGTTCCGCCACGTGGAGGTGGTTACCGCTCCAGGCGGTGTGCACCGACCAGACCTCCCCGGAGCGGAAGCCGAAGCCGGGTGTGCCGGCGTGGAGGACGTAGGAGGAGTCCGCCCCGGTGCGGCCGTGGCGCCCCTCGCGCCGATGCTGGCCGACGAGGAACTCACGCCGCTGCGCGAAGCGCTCCACACCCCACCGGCCGGCGAAATCGAGCAGCTCCGACGCGGCGCTGGGCACCGGCAGGCCAACGGTGAACTCGTCGACCGCGAACGGCGCGTCATCCAGGTTCGTCAGCCTGCCGCGGACCCGGATGAGACCCTGGTGCGTCAGCTGGAGCGTGAGCAGGAGCTCGAGCCGCGACTCCTCGGAGCTGGCCCGGAACTCGACGGTGGCGGCCCCCGCGACGACCAGCTCCCCGGCCGGTCGTCCGTCGACGGTGACCGACGTGACCGCCCAGTCCGGTGTCCAGTCGCGGCCCGCACGTGAGCCGATGAGCCCCGGCCGGCCCGTCCAGCCGTAGCGTCCCTCGAGGAGCAGCCCGAAGCGGGGAGGCTCGTCGGGATTGTTCGGCCCGGCCTGGTACCGGTGGGCCAGGACCAGCGCATCGAACTGGTCCGACGTCAAGGGCGACAGCTCGTGACCCCAGTGGATGACCTCTGGCAGCCGCGCGCCGTCGACGACGACCGCGACGGACACGCCCGCGGTGGTGAGGAGCAGTCTGGTGGTCATGGTGTCCTCTCGTTCAGTCGGTGTCGCGGGGAACGTTGACGCTCATCTCCTCGACCGGCAGGTAGGCGCTGGGCTCGTCGACGGCGCGTGACAGCAGAGGAGTGAGGATCATCTTCGCCTCGTAGCCGTTGAAGGAGCGCCTGTACTCCCCCACCGAGGCCCAGCGGCCCACCAGGGCGAAGAGGTCCGGGTCGTCGAGGTTCTGCACCAGATCGATGCCAAGGCAGCCGGGACGGGCCGCCCACCAGTCGACGACGGCGCGCGCCTCCGCCAGGAAGCCGGGGCCGGGGGACGCGAAGCGGGTGATGACGAGCATGGGATGGAAGGCTACTCCCGGGCCCGTCGCGATGACGGACCCGGGAGCGCCGGGGATCAGCCCTTGACGGCGCCCGCGGTGAGTCCGCGGACGAAGTACCGCTGCAGGGCGAAGAACACGACGAGCGGCAGGACCATGGAGATGAAGGCGCCTGCGGTCAACAGGTGCCAGTTCTCGCCTCGGGTGCCCAGGACTCCGGCCAGCGCGATGGTCAGCACCGCGTTGTCGCCCTGACCGAGGAAGATCAGCGCGACCAGCAGGTCGTTCCAGACCCACAGGAACTGGAAGATGGCGAACGAGGCCAACGCCGGCGTGGACATCGGGATGATGAGCCGCCAGAAGGTCTGCCAGTGGGACGCCCCGTCGATCTCGGCCGATTCGACGACCGACTTCGGCAGCGACGCCATGTAGTTGCGCAGGATGTAGACCGCCAGGGGCATGCCGAAGCCCGTGTGGGCCAGCCACACGGTGGCGAACTGTCCGTTGATGCCCATCTGCTGGAAGATGATCGACAGCGGCACGAAGGACACCTGGTTGGGCACCACCAGCAGCCCGACGATGATGATGAACAGCACATCGCGGCCGGGGAAGTGCATGAAGGTGAACACGTACGCGGCGAACGCGGCGATGAGGATCGGGATGATCGTCGCCGGGATGGCCACCGTCATGGAGTTGACGAACGCCGTGGCGAACGGGACGGCTCCGGTGGTGAGGACCTCGCTGTAGTTCTCGATGGTGATCTGCGTCGGGTTGGCGAACACGTTCCACCACCCGTTGGAGTTGGCCTCCGACCTGGGCCGCAGCGACGTGATGAGCAGGCCGATGGTGGGGACGAGCCACAGCAGGCACATGATGACGACGGCCGCCTCGATCACCCACAGGAATCTGCCTGCGCCGACGGAGCGGGCCGAGTCCTCGCCGCGCTTGGCCTTGATCGTCTTGGTGGGGGCTGCGACTGTCATGAGTTCGCCTCCTGGAGCCGGAACTGGCGGACCTGGTAGACCAGGACCGGAATGATCGCGATGATGAGGATCACGACGATGGCCGAAGCCAGGCCGGGATCGCCCCCGCGGAAGAGCGCCGCGTAGAACGCGTTGCCCAGCACGTTGGTGTTGTAGTTGCCGTTGGTCATCGCGTAGACGATGTCGAAGACCTTCATGACGCCGATGAGGACCGTGATGAAGACCGTCACCACCGTCGGCCACGCCTGCGGCAGGATGATCCGCCAGAAGATCCTGCTCTCGGAGGCACCGTCGATGCGGCCGGCCTCGATGGTGTCCTCGGGCACGCCCTTGAGCGCCGCGGAGAGCAGCACCATGGCGTAGCCCACCTGGGTCCAGATGTAGACCACCATCAGCAGGAAGGTGTTGAACCTGGCGGCATCGATCTGCAGCCAGGTCTGCGGGGATCCACCTAACCCCACGAGGATCGCGTTGAGCAACCCCACCTGCGAGGAACCCTCGGGGCGCCAAGCGTAGACGAAGTTCCAGATCGTCGAGGCGCCCACCATGGAGATGGCCATGGGTAGGAAGATGATCGACTTGGCGACCTTCTCGGCCGTGGGACGGAGTTTGTCCACGAGGACCGCGACGAGCAGGCCGAGCGCGACGATGGACGTCGGGGCAACGATGATCCACAGGACGTTGTTGATCAGGGTGTTGATGAAGTTGGGGTCGCCGAAGAGGCGCGCATAGTTGTCGAGGCCGACGAACTCCAGCAGCCGGCCGCGGCGGCCGCGGCGGAAGCTGGCGATGATGGTCTCGGCGGCGGGGTAGATCAGGAAGACGGTGATCGCGGCCATGGCGGGCAGCAGTAGTGCATAGGGCTTGAGCCGGAGTTCCCACTTCTTCGGGAGAAGCTCGACGGCTTTGTTGAGCAGCCAGAACAGCGCTACTGCGCCCAGGACACCGACCACGACCGCGCCGAGCGCGAGGCCGAGTTTCTCAATCATGAGGTGCTCCTAGGGATGGGGCTGGCGGTGGCCCG
>Ga0209347_1001002_pt1 | contig 54151 bp, 51 predicted proteins | sample AutmiccommuBRH23_FD_187382 | JGI IMG/M metagenome (GOLD analysis project Ga0209347, IMG submission 187382) | Deep subsurface microbial communities from Mt. Terri, Switzerland - Autotrophic microbial communities BRH/23 (SPAdes) (version 2) | ecosystem: Environmental > Aquatic > Deep subsurface >... | reverse complement strand
TCCATTCGCAACGGTCACATCCCCTGCGCCATCGTTGCCCAGCGCCACCACCCCCGTGTTCGTCTCCAGTGCTCGCACCAGCAGCGCCCCCTGGATGCTCAGCGAGCCCAGCGCCACCGCCTCGCCTGCCGTCGTCACCACCGTCTTCCCCGACAAAACCTTGCCTGCCATCCTTCACTCTCCTTTCAACCTCTGTGTCATTGCGAGCCACGCTCTTTGGCGAAGCAATCCATTGCTGGCCAACTCTGACATCTGCCTGTGCCGGATGGCTTCGCTCGTTCCGGCAGAAGATCACTGCTTTCACTCACTCGCAATGACAAAATAAATCAAAACCCCTCATCCATCTCCTGCAGCGGATCGCGCCCCGGGACCACCAGCCCCGGCCGCGCCGCCGCCCACTCCTGTCCGTCCAGCATGGCACACAATGCCGCCGAAAGCACCCAATCATCGTGCACCAGCCGGCCCTCCGCGTCCTGCCTGCCCTCCGGCACCCCCCAGCGCATGCGCCGCTCCGGCCCCGGCAGTACCTCCATCTGGCAGTACTGCAATTGCTGCCAGAACTCCGCCTGCCAGGCTCCCAACTGTCCACCCGTCAGGGCATGCTCCTGCCAGCGCCCGGTCTCCACCACCGCCAGGAAATCCCAGCCCAGACGGCTCTTCACCGGTGCATTGAACATCACCTGCACCACCCGCCCCGGGAAAGCCTTGTCCAGGAACGAAGCCAGCCCTGCCCCCACGCCAGTGGCGTCCACCACCCAGTAGCGCGGCTTCCAGTTCTCGCCCATCGCCCTGAGCTGGGCGTACAGCCGGCTGTGCTTATCGCCCACCCACTGCCAGCGCGCCACCGCCCGGTAAGTCGGCGCTCCGATGGCGCTGTCAGCCAGGCTGCTCAGGTCCAGGTCCACCACCGTCAGCGCCGTGGCGTCTCGCCAGGGATTGGCCAGCCTGCCGTACTGCGGCTTAGCGGTGCTCGCCAGCGCCTCCATCCCCGGCAGGGCAGCCTGGAACGAGACCTGCCCCACCGCTTCGTCCTCCCCCGCTACGTCCAGCAGAAAAGCATACAGCTTGCCGCTCAATGGCGTCTCCTTGACCGGGTGGGTACCGCGCATCAGCGCCAGGCGCCGCTCGGGGAACATCCCGCCCTCCGCTTCGATCTCCTCCGAGAAATACTGCGTGCGCACCATGGGGTGCTGCCTCCCCAGCCGGCGCATCTCCTCGGCCACAAACCTGCCGTATGCCGGCACCTCCTGTGCCACTTCATCTGCCGTCAACACCCACACCCTGCGCAGACCGTCCTGCTTTTGCGCCTCTTCCGCCGCCCGCCGCTCGCGCCCCAGCAGGGTTGCGCTGGTCCAGGCGGTGCCCCAAAAGACACGCGTGGCATTGGTGGAAGCCGCCATGGGCTTGATATCCTTATCCCACTTGCCGATCTCCACGTCCTGCGCCTCGTCGCATTCCAGCAGCGTGGAGGCGGTCGCCCCGACGATATTGGCTGTGCGCGACCCGGATAGGAAAAAGATGCGCGCCCTGCCTACCCGGTAGATATAGCCCTGCTCTTTTTGCCACAGGGAGGCGGTCAGCAGGTGGCGACTCAGCACCCGCTCCAGGCGGCGCATGGCATTCAGGCTCTGCGGCTTCCAGGTGGGCGATACTTTGACCAGCTCGGCGTCCAGATCCGAGAACAACGCCAGCAGGTAGGCCTCGATCTGCGCCTGCAGCTCGTTCTTGCCGCTCTGGCGTGGAAAAATGACCACAAAGCTCAGCCCCTGCCCTTCGATCACCGAGTGTACGATCGCCTGCGCCACCTCACGCTGGTAAGCGCGCAACCGCAGCCGCGCCCCATACTCAGCCGCCAGGCTCACATCCCGCAGCAGCATCCTGTACGCCTCGACAGAAGCCTCGTACAACTCATCCAACGGCGTCATCCTGAAACAACCCCAGTTCCACGTTCACCAGCTGCACCGCTGCCTGCACCTGGCGCCGGAAAGTTTTCATCGCCGCGCACTCGCCGCCGCTGCCCGCCGGGAAATACTTAGGGCACGCCTGGCAGCGCTGCAGATCGCGCCGCAGCCGCCTTGTCAGGCGCTTCAAATCCTCGTTCAGGTCTGCCAGTTCCTGGTTGGAGCTCCACAGCGGGCAGCGCCCCGGCTTGATTGTCTTCTCATTCATTTTCATCACTACCTCCGGTCTCTAGGGTGAGGGTCTTCCGCCTTCATCTTCCTTCTTGATCAGCCCCAGCTCCTGTGCCACATCTGTAATCGCCTGGTTGAGCATGCGCGTGCTCTGGCTCTCCCCGTCCAGGCTTTCCTGGGCGCCCAGCAGGCGCGCCAGGCGCGTCGTCGCCAGGCTCAGACTGGAGAGCGCTTTCTCAGCCTCCTCCAGGGACTCCGCCCCGCTGGCCAGGTGCATCACCCGCCGGATCACCACGCGCAGCATCTGGATCTCCCCTTCCAGGCCCTGCGCCCGCAGGCTCTCCAGTGCCTCCCGCTCTTGCGGCGAGAAACCCCTGGCATAGAAAGCCGCTGGCTTTTGCGCTCCATCCTTCTGGCTCTTGATTGTCTTGCGTCCCATCTATTTTCTTCCTGCCTCGCATAATCTCGTATATTCCAGTACCGATTATTTGACTACACGCATATCACGATCTGAGTTGCTATGCACCCAGCGTTTTCCACGGTCCATCTGCGTTCATCGGCGCCCCGTGATCTTTACGGGCAATCTGCGGTTGATCATTTTTGCATTAACAGTGCACCTCTCATAGAAAACGCTCACTTACGCAACCTGATCCGTGTAATCCGTTTGCCTGTGTTCTTCACAGTCATCCGTTGACCGTTGCACCGCCAGCAACCCTTGAAAACCGAGCTTTTTCTTCAAAGCTCGGTTTTTCCCCGCACCGCCAGCAAGTAGGTCGCCTGATTCGCCGCCAGCGCCAGCATTAACGCCCGCAGCAAACCCACCATCCCGCTCCGGTCGCAGGTCAACGCCAATCCGAACTCAACCCCGGCACCACTGCAAGCCAGCCCATAGCTGCCCAACGCTACTGCGACCAACGCCCCCAGCATCACCAGTCGTTTGCGTACGCCGACCTCCGCTTCCGGCAGGCCCTCGTCCAGCCGTGCATACCAGCCGTTCAGCCCCGGCACGTACGCGAACAATAAGGAGAGCAAAGCCCCCGCCGTTCCCGCCAAAGTTTCCGCATCCATCTTTCACCTCCTGATCGTCATGTCATTGCGAGCGCAGCGAAGCAATCTGTCGCCAACCAGCTCGCCCTGTCATTGCGAGCGCAGCGAAGCAATCTGTCGCCAGTCCAGTGGAAGTCGCCGACCTTCAAGCGGTCTGAGCGGAGAGCCGCTGCTCTTGCGGCTTGCAGTCAAAGACGCTGCCCAACAAGCGGTCTGAGCGGAGACCGGTGCTCTTTACCGGGCGCAGTCGAAGACCCTCCATCTTGCTCGTGCCCACTCGCCTGTCCATGCCTTAAAAATAGCATATTTGTTCTATTTTACAAGCCCAAAAGCCCGGTTTCACCCGCAAATTCATCCCCCTCGCCTGCCTGAGAATCAAAAACCACCCGGGCGGCTAATCCACCCGGATGGTTTACAAAATATTATTTCGTGTGAAAAGGGACCGGGGTGAGCGTCGTGCTCACCCCGGATCATGCGTTCGCTGCCAGCTTACATTGCTATGATGCCACCCAGCAGCATCACGATTGGTTCCCCTGAAATAGATTTTCGCTGGGTCTCCAAAACTTGTCACCAGGTAGTTTATCGGCTACAATCAAATCAATTATCACCCAACACGTAAGGAGAAATCCATGCTGCAATTCTCACTCCCCCTGGCTGGTGGCCTGTTCCAGGAAACAACCCCCCAGGACATCCCCATGCCCTCCGCCACGGTCTTATTGCTGCTCTTTTTTGCCCTGGTCTTCATCGTCGCCTGGCGCCTGCTGGCCAATCGCACGGATATGCCCGCCCACCATGCTGCCGGACACGCCGAGCTGCACCCCGAGGCCCACGGTGAAGCGCCAACTCGCGCCGCGGTCGTTGATCTGCCCACCGTCACCCCCGACGACCTGACCATTGTGGAAGGCATCGGCCCCAGGATCAAGCAGATTTTGAACGAGGCTGGCATCAATACCTTCAAAGAACTCTCCGAGACCAGCCCCGAATTTCTCAGCGAGCTGCTGCGCGCCCAGCGCCTGCCCAATGTGCCCGTCACCTGGCCTGAGCAGGCGCGCCTGGCATCCCAGGGCGACTGGGAAGCACTGAAAACCCTGCAGCAAAACCTCACCGCCGGGCGCAGAGCCTGAAAAATCCAGAAAAAATATCAAAAAATCGCGTTTTGAGCTCCATGAGCGAGCCTAAAAAACGCGATTTTTTGCATTAATTTGCCGATTATCAGGATTATCCGTTTCTCGCCTCAGGATCGTTTTGAGCGGCGTTTGCGAAGCGCCGCCAGCCCACCCAGCAGCCCCACCAGACTCAACACAACCCCACCGGCGATCAGCGTCGGCTTCCAATCCACCTGCATTTGCGCCTGCCCGGCTGGCAGCGGCGCCACACCCGGATCGGTATAGCTGTAAAGCGTATCGATGGCAGGCGTGGGCTTGCCCGAGAGCAGCGCCAGCACCTGGAACTCCTCCGCCAGCGTAGTCATCTCGTCACGGGCGGCATTGGCATGGCGGGTCAATACCAGCTCGACCTGCGGGCTTTTAAAGCGCTTCTGCAGCACCGCCACGATCAACGGCTCAGGCAGGATCGCCAATAAGCGAAATCCGTTTGGAGTGATCGGGACTTTGAGCGCGTTCAGCACGCCCAGACCCTCTTTGATCGCCCGCACCATCAACACCAGCCCATCCCGGGTATGCGCCAGACGGTAATTGTCCCCGCCCGCCAGGTACAGGGCGTTGGCAATCGGGCTGACCAGCGCCACGTGCGTCTTCAGCCAGGCGTCCATGTTGGCGCACATCGCCACCGGCAGACTTGCATCCCGGAAGACCTGCGCAACCTGCTCCAGGCGCTCTGTGGCTCTGCCATCCAGCTCGCCGATGGTTGTGGGCTGGGCTTTACCAACCAGGCGGTACGTTACCACGCCGTTCTGGCGCTGCCCGCCGGCTCCCGGAAAGCCCAGCAGCACACGCTCCCTGCCCAGGGCCTGCACCAGCGCCTCCGGTCCGGCGGCGTTATTGACCAGGAACAGCACATTGGGGGTATGCGCGTGTCCTGCCAGCATGGGCAGCACCGAGGGGAGCTGGTTCTTGCGCACCACCACCAGTACAAGGTCATACGCCTGCTCAGGCGCCAGGTGATCGCTTATCTGCACCTCCAGGCGCTCAATTTTCTCGCTGGAATCTTCCTGCAGCAGCAGACCGTTCTGGCGCAGCTCTTCCAGGCGTGCGCCGCGCGCCAGCAGAGTCACCTCGTAGCCGGCTCGGTGCAGCTTGCCTGCATACAGGCTGCCCAGCACCCCCGCCCCGATCACCAGGATCTTGCGCATGACACGCTGGTCAGGCAGCACATCCCGCGCCGCCCGCTCCAGCTTGAGATAAGCAATTATGTTTCGCAGCGGCCAGCGCAGCCAGCCCGGAAAGGCCGGTAAGGCCTCGGCCTGCACGATCAGTTCTGGGTTTTGCAGGCTGTAAAATTTACCGCCCCATTCCATCTGGCAGCCCCCCGCAGCCAGGACATTCTGGCACCAATCGACATGCGCGCCGTAAGTCAGCGGGAGGATAAAGTGTTCGCCCGCTGGAACTGCAGCCACCGGCGTCGAATACGCTGCGCCAGACTTGCGACCCACGTGGTGGATGACAGCAAAAACGCGTTTTCCGGCAAAGCGCAGGGTCAGCCGGTTGGTGGCCCGTTTATTGAAATGCCGCAGCCAATCGCTAAACGCTTCTCGCCGGCTGGAATACTTTTGCAGAGAACCTGATTCCATCATAACCTCCTGAAATCAGTGCACAGTACAATCCAATCACTCTACAGCAACGACTACCGGGTTGTTCTTTGGGATAGAAATTCCAGCAGCAGTCTGTTGAAGCGGTCCAGTTGATCGCGCTGCGTCCAGTGGCCTGCCCCTTCAAATACCTCCAGGCGCGCGTGGGGCAGGTATCCCGCCGCCCGCCGGGCATACTTCAGCGGCACGCCCACATCGCGACTGCCGTGCACCAGCAGGGCAGGCGCCTGGATTTCACTCAGACGTGGCGTGTAATTGGTCTTCATCCCCGCCCACTCGATTTCATCCCGCTGGAACTGCCCGAAGGCCCGCTGCGAGCCGGGGTTTTGCATTGCCTTGAACACTTCATCTACCAGTACCTGTGTGCGCGCCTGGGGGTTGCGCAGGATGCTGCCCAGGCTGTACTCGGCCGCCCAACGCCAGCCGCGCATCATCGCCCACAGCCCGTCCATCAGCCTCGGCATGCGCACCAGAAAATAACTCAACGCATGGTACGGCGCCCGGTCCTGGATGCCATACGCACCCACCAGTACCAGCCTGCTCACCCGCTCTGGATGCGCCAGGGTATAGCCCAGCGCCATGCCTGCCCCCATGGATACCCCCACCAGCGCCGCCTGCTGCAGCCCCCACAGGTTCATCAATTCTGTCACGTAGCCCACCAGATTTTCCATCGTCGAGGGTTTCTCATCCGCTGGGCTGTCGCCGTAACCGGGTTGGTTTGGCGCGTACACCCGGTAACCGGCGTGCATCAAGACCGGCAGCGTCTCCCCCCAGGAGAGCAGGGCATGGTCGGTGCCTCCGCCGTGCAGCAGCACGACTGCAGGACCCCCCTCCACTCCCCCCACCAGATAGCTGATTTCCACCCCACCCACCAACCGCAGTACTTGTTTTTGAAGCATTCCCTGAGTCTCCATATACGCCTCCCCATCTATATCAGTATTATACTCATTCCTCCCTCAGCCGCGTCTTCTCTTGATCGCCGTGTCTGGCACAGCATGAAACCCCATCCCTTCGAATCAATTCAGACAATTTAACCCTAAATAGGTTGACTTTCAGTCCTGTTTTTGCTACCATTGATTCGTATTCTCAGGATTGTTTAATCTGCTCCCGCGCCTGCAGAGCGCCGTCCCATCCTCCGGTCTTTTTTTTCGCCATAAGGAGCCTGTACCATGAAATTCCACCCCGTCCTGTCTTTCTTGCTCGTATTTACCCTCCTGGCAGCCAGCCTGCTCCCTGCATCTGCCGCCACCCAGGCCCAAACGCCACCCGGTCCCGAATCGCCCGGCTCTGTTACCGCCCCCGATGACTATTCCATCCTGAGCTGTGTTGGCACGGGCACCGGCGGCGATCTGGCCAATTTGCGCGGGATTGTCTTCAATGTATCGCAGACCTTCCGCTCGGTAGAGCTGCGCATGGCAGGCCAGGAAGCGGGAGCCTACTCATTCAACGCCCAGTTGTTCCGCTCATCAGGTTTTACGGGCACGCCTGAATTCAGCGCAAACGTTAATGTTGTAGTCCCCGCCAGCACTACTGTGCCCTATCTGCCAGTGACCATTAATTTTGGCGAAGTCCCGGTCTCTGGCACTGAAACTTTCGCCTTGCGCTTCACGGGGGTAGATGGCCCGGCAAGTTTATATTTTGAAACCTTTGGCATTGGCAATACCCCCTGCGCCAATGTCATGGAGACGGACGAAAACAATGTGGCAGCGCCTACCGAGCGCGGCGACCCTGCCGGCTTCAAGGTCCTGGTCAGCAGTCCAGCCGATCTGGCGCTCAGCTCGGCTTACACCAGCACGCCCCCCAGTATTGACGGCAGTATCGGCTTTGGCGAGTGGCCGCTGGGCAATAACCTGCCCTTCGAGAATGGCTATCTGACGGTCCAAAATGACTCCATTCGCCTGTATATCCTGCTCAATGTGCCCTTCGATACAGAAAATGACAGCGGCGATTATTATTACCTGACCTTTGATGTGGATAGCGACGGGGTAATCGACGCTAACATGGATCTGAACTATGGGCCAGAGCCGCGCACCACCAACATGCGCTACCAGTATTACCTCGGACCCGCTACCTGGACCGGCTTGCAACCCAATACCTTCTCCGCCCGCGCCCAGGGCTTTGGCTGTTTCTTCGCCGATGGCAGCCTGCGTCTTACGCGCTTCCCCTTCGGGTTCACCTGTAATTCTCACCGCCTGTGGGAATTTGGCATCGACCTGGCCGAGATCGGCGCCGAGGCCGGCGACCTGATCCATATGGGTGTGCGCGTGGCCTCCGGTTCGCCCGCCTTCCAGAACAATATTCCCCAGAATTTCATCTCCGATTTCAGCAATCTGATCCAGATCAATACAACCCCCAGCCCCTTCTTCAGCATCCTGCCCGACCCGCTGGCCGATATCAACCTTGAAGCCGACGCTTTCGAGCTCACTCAGGCGATCCAGGATCGCCAGAATACCCTGCCGCTGGTGTGGGGCAAGACCACCACAGCCCGCGTGTATGTGGACACGAACGGTGTCGCCTCCAGCCAGCCCAGCATCGCTTACCTGTACGCATCTCAAGGTGTGGTTGATCTGCCCGGCTCACCCCTGGCGAAATACCAGACCGCCCCCACCTCGATTACCCGCTCCAACCTGAACCACACAGCCAACTTCCAGCTTCCCGGCGCCTGGACCAAACTGAGCCAGGTGGATTACCATGCCCGCGCTGCGGATATGTTCGGCAATGTAGATGTTTCGGGCAGCCAGCTGGTCAATTTCAACCCGCACGATGCCCCCCTGGTGTGGATAGTGCCCATCAATACCGGCAGCAACGCCAGCCCCGTGCTGGCCAGCAACGACGAGATCAGCTCCCAGGAATCCGCCATGGAAGCTGTGATGCCGGTGCGCGATGTGCGTTTCGTGCGCAAGCCCTGGCAGGTGGTCGGACCTACCACGGTGAACAACACCATCGCCGAGCTGAACGACTATCACGGCACGAGCGTCCTGGCCTGGATCATCGGGCTCATCTTTGGTGGCAGCGCCCCCTTCGAGCTGCCCGACCAGATCTACGGCTTCACTCCTTCAGGCGGGGGTATCTCCGACCCCACCTGGTACGACAGCGGCAATGGCTACGTGGCGCGCGGCTTCCGCGGTACTTCGCGTGAGCTGACCATGGCGCACGAGATCAACCACAACCTGGACCGCTCCACGGATGGCACCTGGGGCCGGCATGTCCCGGATGGCTGCGGCGCCGGTGGACCCGATTCCGCCTGGCCCTATGCCGACGACGATATCCAGGAAGTGGGCTTTGATACGCGCCTGCCCTGGCAGACCACCGCCAGCAAAGTCACCGCCATCCCCGATAACTGGCCCGACTTCATGTCTTACTGCCAGTCGGGCAAGCTGCCCACCAAGTGGATCTCCCCATATCGCTGGAATCACATCTCAGACGTGTTTGAAATTACCGTAAACCGCGCCATGCTCCAGCGCGTGGATGAGATCACCGAGGTCTTCTACCTCTCCGGCACAGTTTACCCGGATGGCACCGGCACGCTCAACCCCGCCCTGCAGCAGCTCGGCATGCCCAGCGAAGGCGTGGTCCCCGGTGATTACAGCCTGGAGATCCGTGCCGCCGATGGCGGCGTGCTCGCCTCGCTGCCCTTCGCCAAGAGCTTTGTGGATGTGGAAGGCGAGCCCCTGGCGATGAACTTCTTCAGCTACCAGATTGCCGTGCCCGCCGGCGCGCATAAGCTCGTCCTGCTCAAAGGCGCGACCGTCCTGGACGAGATCGAAGCCAGCAGCAGCGCACCAGTGGTCACCCTCACCGCCCCCAATGGCGGCGAGACCTGGAGCGGCGATCACACCGTCACCTGGACCGCCTCCGACGCCGATGACGACGATCTGAGCTTCACCCTGCTCTACAGCCCCGATAACGGCGTGTCCTGGTTCCCCCTGGCAGCCGGTCTCACCGGCACCAGCTACGACCTGAACACCATCCAGTTGGTCGGCGGCGACCAGGCGCTGATCCGCATCATCGCCAGCGATGGCTTCCACAATGCCGAAGACCAGTCAGATGCCGTTTTCGCCGTTAGCAACAATGCCCCCGTGGTAACCATCCAGTCCCCCGGACAGCCGGCCCAGGTGCCCATCGGCGTGCCCACCGATTACAGCGGCGACTCCTTTGATGTCGAAGACGGCGGCGAGCTGCCGGAAGAAGCCTTCGTGTGGCTGGTAGATGACGTCGAAGTAGCCAGCGGGCGTACTGCCAGCTTCCCCCTGACCTACGGACCGCACACCGTCACCCTGCTGGCAGCCGACAGCCAGGGCCTCACCGCCGAAGCTACTATCCAGGTCTTCGCCGGCGAGCAGCTCTTCCTGCCTGTCACCGTCCATTAAACCGAAAACGGGGTTTTTTCCTGAAAACCCCGTTTCTTCTCACACCCACTGATAACCGGGCTTTTTCTTGAAAGCCCGGTTTCTTTTCACCCGCTCCTACTGCTTCTTCACCAGCGGCAGGCTCAGCTTAAAGAATGTCGCCACCTCGCGTGTCAGCTCACCACTCGCCCCATCGTCATCCGTCACCACCACCGTCACCGCATACGCCCCCCCTGCAGCATAATTATGGGTCCCGCTCACCGTGCCCGCCAGCGCGTCTACCGTCCCGGCGCTTTCACTGCCATCTCCCCAATCGATCTGCGCCGTATGGGTATCCAGATATCCCGGGTCGTTGAACGCAGCTTCGATCGTCACCTGGTTGCCCGTCCCCACACCTACCAGCCTGATGGAATTCACCACCGGCGGTGCATTGGTGGTTGTCAGGGTCGCTGTATCCACCGCCTCGATCCCCCAGATATCAGTTGCCGTGAAGGTTAATGTATACAAAGCGTTATCCCCACAGGTCACGCTGGCATCCGCCCGAAACGGATCATCAAAGCTGCAAGCCGCTGGATCTGCCTCCCAGTAAGCCGAGACCACATCTCCATCTGGATCGCTGAGGGTCGCATTCAGCAAGACAGCTTCGCCTTCCCCGCCCGCATACGGCCCGCCTGCCTCGCCCTGAGGAGGCATATTCGTGCTCAACAAAGCCCACAGCTCATCCCCATGCACGCCGTCATTGGCGCGGAAGAACAATCGCTCGCCTGCGATTTGCACATAGCTTGGGTCTGATCCCGCAGAGCCGGGATTGATATCGTACAACAGCAGCGTGCCATTCGCAAAACCGTTGCTGATCCACATTTCAACGCCGTGCACGCCATCATCAGCTCGAAAAGTCACCGCCTGGTTGGCCGTGCTGAACTCTACCGGGGTCGAGTTCACCGCACCTGGATAGATGTCTTTAATCAGGCGCGTGCCTGCTTCGCTTCCATCGCTGCGCCACAGCTCGCGGCCTACAAGCCCATCCACAGCCGAAAAAAATACCTGTCCATTGATCCAGGTCAGCGAGCTTGGACTCGCCGGTGCAAGGCCGGGGTTGATATCTTTCACCATCACCGTCCCCGCCGGGGTGCCATCCGATTTCCACAATTCAAAACCCGCTATCGTATCATTGGCCGTAAAAAAGATCCCATTATCCCCGGAAATCAGTTTGTTTACCCCTGATTCGTCGGGGCCGGGATTGATATCCATAACCAGGATCGTACCTGCCTCGCTGCCGTCGCTGCGCCATAATTCGCGGCCGTGTTCACCGTCATCCGCAGTGAAGAACAAGGTGGACTGGTAGGCAGTCAGGTCGGTTGGCGTCGACGAAGTCGTCGGATGAATATCCCTGACCAGGCGGGTATTTGCGAAAGTCCCATCACTGACCCACAGCTCGTCTCCATAGGTAACGTGGGTAGCCCGGAAGAAAAGCTGGTCGTTGATCACCGTCAGGTTCACCGGCTCACTTGGTGCAGAGCCCGTGTTGATATCCCTAACCAGTGTGGTGCCAGGCACTGTGCCGTCTGTACGCCACAATTCCCGCCCATGCACGCCGTCATTGGCCACAAAATACAGATAACTCCCCATTACCGTCAGGCGTGCCGGGTTAGAGTCAGCTACACCGGGGTTGATATCCATCAGAAGCTGGGTATTTTCAGTCGTGCCATCGCTCACCCACAATTCAGCACCTTCATCTGGATTTTGAGCCTTAAAATACACACGCCCATCCATTGCTTTCAGGCTGCCCGGGTTCGAGCCGCTGATGCCCGGGTTGATATCCTTCACGATCTGCGTGCCTTCATTGCTGCCATCGCTGATCCACAACTCTTCGCCGGCCTCCGGATCGGTGGCATTAAAGAACACGCTTTCGCCGATTGAACTCATGGAAACTGACGGTCGCATGCCGCTTTGGCTGCCCGGTGTAATATCCTTCACCAGATACGGAACAGAATCCTGAGGCGCTGCCACGACATTTTGGGGAACGCTCCCAACCGGGGCTGTTGCTCCCACGATCAAAGCCGCTACCAACAGTCCATACAAGGTTAATTTACGCATCGAAATACCTCCTCGAACAATCAGCTAAGCCCACTCAACTACAATCTTCATCTCAACCAGCCTTTGAGGTCAGTCCGCCAATCATCGCAACCAGGTCTCGTTCGCCAAACAACCCCGGAATCCACACTTCCATGCGTGGATCTACTGCCTGTACTCGCCTGGCAAAGCTCTGCGCATCACGTCCCAGGAGCCTCGCCCCGGGCATGGTCTGTATACCTTTCTCCAATGGGCGAAACAGGTCGTCCCAGTGGGTGGGGATCACCAGGCGCGGCCGCACCGCCGCCAACAACGCCTTCAGTCGTTCGCCAGACTTGGTAGCCCCGCACACCAGCACATCGGCTGGTTTTGCTGGCCCACTGGTCACTCCTGCCCAGTTCAGCAGGCTCCAACCTTCTATCTGCATTCGGAAACTATAGTCAGCATCCATGCGGTAGTCCACCAGGCGCAGCGGCGGTCTCAGGTCAGCGGGCAGTTCCCCCGGACCATAGAACGGGATCCTGGGATGCTTTCCTTCCGTCACTTCAATCCAGAACGGTCCGACCTGGAATTCGTCGCCTGCCAGCACTACTTGGGTCTGCCCGGGGGACAGCCCATATAACTGCGCGATCCGGCAGGTATTCGGAGAACCGTACAGCCGCGCCCCTGTGCGCTGCGCAATCCCCGGCGCATCCATCAGGTGATCGTGGTGGGCATGCGTCACCAGGATCGCCTCGCAGGCAGGCAGATACGCCTCCGCCAGCTCCGGTCGGGGTTCTGGTCGCCCTCCAAAAATATTCCTTACAGGTGGGCGCGTAAAAAACGGGTCCACTGCCAGGGTAAAGCCATCCAAATGAAGTGAAAAACCTGCTACCCCCAGCCAGCGGAAAGTGATTTCGCCAGGCATACGATAATTGTACACGTGAAGACCTTGCGTTTATGAATATATTTCATTAAGGTCTGCTGAAAAAAATTCCCTCTTGACTTACTATATATCACATAGTATTATGTCATCAAGGATACAGTATGGAAAACGATACTATACAAACCAATTATATTCAAGAGCTGCGCCGGGGTGTGATCGTCCTGGCGGTGCTGGCGGAGCTGCAAGCAGAGCAGTACGGTTACTCCATCCTCAAGCTGCTGGCAGATCAGGGTTTGGAAATCGACCAGGGCACACTCTACCCGCTGCTGCGCCGGCTGGAGAACCAGGGGCTGTTGGAATCCGATTGGAAAATCGAAGAGGCCCGCCCCCGCCGTTACTACCGCATCAGCCCCGCTGGCCGGCTCGCCCTGGACGCCATGCGTCAGGAATGGCATAAAATCATTTCAGTAATGAATACAATTCTACATACCGGAGATCTACCATGAACATGCTCGACCTTTATATCGCCGAAATCGGCAAGCACCTGCCCGAGAAAAACCGCGCCGACTTGCAGCGCGAGATCCGCTCACTCGTCGAAGATGCCCTGGATGACGCCGCCCAATCCCAGGGCCGCCCGGTGGACGAGGCCATGACCGTCGCAGTCCTCAAAGAGTTCGGCGCTCCCGACAAAGTTGCTGCCTCTTACAGCCAGCCGCGCTACCTGATCGGGCCGCGCCTTTTCCCCGCATACTGGACCGTCCTGCGCATCGTCCTGGCTGTGGTGATGATCGTCACCGCCATCGGCATCGGCCTGGGCTGGGGACAGGGCGCCAATCCCGGGCAAACCCCCGTAGATATTATCACCGAGGCTATCGCCGGTTTGCTTGGCGCGCTGGTGTCCGTCTTTGGCAATGTCACCCTGGTTTTCACCATCCTGGAGCGTTTTGTGCCCGACTTCAGCCTGCAGGAAAAAGATTGGGACCCGCGCCAGATGAAGACCGGCCCTGATCCCGAGATAGTCAATCTACTCGAGCCCATCCTCGGTTCGGTGTTCACCGTCGCTGCGCTCCTGTTCCTGAACGTCTACCCGCAGTGGATCGGCCTCTTCAGCATCGTGGATGGTCGCTGGGAGAGCGCTCCCCTGCTGGCCCCCGAGTTCTTCAAGTACGTGCCATTCATTAACCTCCTGCTCATCGCCGGTATCGTGCGCAACGCCTTACTGCTGCAGAGCGGGCGCTGGACCTCCGCCCTGCGTGGGTTGGTCATCGCCACTGCCCTGGCTGGCATCGCTCTGCTGGCAGTCATGCTTGCCGGACCCAACTTACTCCAGCTCAATGCGGCTGACCTGAGCCGCCTGGGATGGAATGAGCTCACCGTGCGCAATCTGGTGGACGCCGACGCTGCCCTCACCACCCTCTTCCGCTCGGTCCTGGGCGTGGCCATCGCCGCCAACCTGATTGAGATCGGACAGCAGGTGTACGCCCTATTCTTCCGCAAAGCGGCTGTCTGATTCTCGAATTGATCTGCATCTTCCTCATTTTCCTGGCACACCCCTGGGGTTTTGAAAACCCCAGGGGTGTTACTTTATCCTCGAACCAGCGTTGCTGCTCTCATCGTACGGGCGCAGCGGAACCTCTCCAGAATCCAATTCCCGAAGTCTTCCGCTGCGCCCCATCACCTTCATCCATGTCGTTCTGGGGCTCCAGAATTGAAAACCGGGTTTCTCCAAGCCTCGCTCTTTGAGGCTGGAAACCCGGTTTCTGATCACAAATCCATACTCCCTTCGTACGGGCGCAGCGGTACCATGCCAGGAGCCAATTCCCGAACTCTACCGCTGCGCCCTTCCCCCTCATCCATCTCGTACTGGGGCTCCAGAATTGAAAACCGGGTTTCTCCAAGCCTCGCTCTTTGAGGCCGGAAACCTGGTTTCTGATCACAAATCCATGCTCCCCATCGTACGGGCGCAGCGGTACCATGCCAGGAGCCAATTCCCGAACTCTACCGCTGCGCCCCTCCCTCATCTTGCTTTATAATCCATTTCATGCCAACTCATCACCGCCGCTCCATTCGCCTGCCAGACTACGATTACACCCAACCCGGCGCCTATTTCGTCACCATCTGCACCTTTCAGATGCAAAACCTGTTTGGAGATGTGGTGGGTGGCGAAATGCAGTTGAATCAAGCCGGGCTAATAGTGAGGGAAACCTGGATGCAGCTGGCAAATCAATTTCCAAATATTCACCTGGATGCATTTGCTATTATGCCCAATCACGTCCACGGCATCATTGCGATCCGCGATTCAGTAGGGGCGACCCGTCCGAATCGATCGAGCCCAAAATCTGGCAAACTAAATAACCCAAACACAAACCTGGCTGGCTGTGGCGGGTCGCCCCTACCACCGCATCATGACGCGATCCCGCGGCCCAACGGACCGGGAGCCGGTTCATTGGGGGCAATCATCGGTCAATTCAAATCTCGAGTCACAAAACGCATCTGGAAGATTGCAACTTCTGACCATCCCCCCATCTGGCAGCGTAACTACTACGAACATATCATCCGGGACGACCACGATTGGGCGAACATCCTCGCCTACATCCAATCCAATCCCGCCCACTGGGACGAAGACCGCTTCCACACGAAGGGGCGACCCGTCCTAATCCATCGATGATAATATCTGGCAAACGAACTAACCCAAACACAAACCTGGCTGGCTGTGGCGGGTCGCCCCTACCACTTATACACCCTCTCCGGCCTCAACCGCACCAGCCTATTCTCTGCGTCCTTGATCCACGACTGCGGCTGGGGCGCCAGCACCCCCTCTTCCCCTAAATAACGCGCATAAACCTCCACCACCCGCCGCTCGAACTCCTCCCCCGGCCCGCTCACCAGCTCCACAGGCCCTTCCAGCAGGTACGCCCATTCCGTCTCACCCCCACTGGATTTGTCAATTAACAATGCCGCCCTGGGGTTGCGCACCAGGTCCTTCACCTTGCGCGTCGAGCTGAAAGCGCTGAACCAGGCGCTCTCCCCGTCCCACAAATACCACACCACCGTCAGATGTGGCTGCAGCGTGCGCGGGTCAACTGTTGCCAACCGCGCCAGGATCAATTCCTGTAGACGTTCGTTCATTAAGGCATCCTGTTCCATGGTTTCCCTCCCCGGATATTTTAACTGAAATCTTGCTGCGCCTCATTTAGGAAATCCACCTGCCTGACTTGTCCGGTTAGCAGTTTGTAGACCTCATACCCTGCGGCAGCTTATTCGGGCGCTGGCGGTTATAATCATACACAAACCCAACCAGCAAGGTGAATCAATGTCCTGCGTAATTACCCCCTTTGAAAACAAACACCTGGAAGAAGCCTCGCACCTGGTCGCCCGTCAGGTCGAACTGCTGCGCCAGCAGGTAAGCAGCCTGCCTGGCAGTTATTCCAATCCACATCATCTGCAGCCGCTCATCCAGGCGATCACATCGGGCAATCCAGGAGTGGCGGCCCAGCAGGATGGGCGTCTGGCCGGCTTTCTCACCGCCTGGCAGCTGCCCTCTTTCCAGGGCGCGCCCGCCGTCTTCACTCCCGAGCTGGCGCATGCGGCCATCCCACAGGAGCGTGCGCGCATATACGATCAGATGTATGCTGCCCTGGCTGAAACCTGGGTCGCAGCCGGCTATCGCACGCACCTGATCAGCCTCATGGCAAACGATCATGCGGGCTTAGAAGCCTGGAACCACCTGGGCTTTGGCATGCTGGTGGCCGATGGCCTGCGCGATCTGCAAGCCCTCCCCGAGCCGCCCTCAACCTGCGAAATTCGCCGTGCCCAGGCTCAGGATGCTGAAATTATCCTGGTCCTGGACACTGCCCTGGATGATTACCTGGGAGGTTCGCCCACCTTCATCAAACACGGATCGGAGCACAGCATTTCAGAAGTTGAGGGCTGGATCACAAATGCTCAGCAAGCTTTTTGGATCGCCTGGGACGGTCCTCAACCGGTGGCATTTATCGGCTTTGGTCCCGCCAGCCACGACGCCAGCATGGTGATCGTCGACGACCAGACCGCCAGCATCTCGGCAGCCTATACCCTGCCCACTGCCCGCAGCCAGGGCATAGCCACTGCACTGCTCAATCGCGGCCTGGCCTGGGCGCACGCGCAGGGTTATTCGCGCTGCGCAGTGGATTTCGAAATGACCAACCCTCTGGCAAGGCGCTTCTGGCTGCGTTATTTCCAGCCGGTCAGCTATTCACTCTGCCGGACAATCTTCTAGCTTGCCAACAGGCTGGCTCGCCTGCAGACGCACAGTCCACCCCGCCAAGCATGTTGATCGGTAGCAGCTTCACGATCATTTCCATTTCCCCTCCTTCACCAGCTCGCGACCCAGCCTGAGCACCGCCTCCACCAGGATGTCAAAATCCTCCTGGCGCGAGCGGTGGTTCACGTTCGCCATTCGCAAGGCGTATCGTCCGTGCAGGCGCGTGTAGCTGGGCACAGCCGTCCCGCTCTCGTGCAGCCTCAGCAGCAGCTCCTGGTTCAGGGCGTTCAGCGCTTCATCGTCCAGCCCCGCAGCCACATAGCGGAAGCACACAATATTCAAGGAGACCGGCGCCAGGCGCTCCAATTCAGGCTCAGCGTCCACCCGCGCCGCCAGGTAGCGCGCCTGGGCCACATTCTTAGCCACCATCTGGGCGTATTTATCGATGCCATCCGCCTTGAACATCATCCACACTTTCAAGGCTTTAAAGCCGCGCGACAGCTCCAATCCGTAATCGCTGAACCACGGCGCGCCAGCTGCCACACCGCGCTTCATCTTGGTCAGGTATTCCGGTGTCAGCGTGAACGTCCCGCGGTGGGCGGCCTCATCCCGCACCAACACGCAGCCCGCCTCGTGCGGCACAGACAGCCACTTGTGCAGGTCAAAGGCCAGCGAATCGGCCAGCTCCATGCCGGCTGTCAGCGGGCGAAGCTCGGGATCCAGCGCTGCAATCGCCCCGAAGGCCCCATCCACGTGCAGCCACAGCCCCTCCTGGCGGCATATCTTCGCCAGGGCAGGCAGATCGTCAATCGCACCGGTATTGGTCGTCCCGCAGGTGCCCACCACGCAGAACGGGTTGTAGCCCGCCTGCCGGTCAGCGGCGATCAGGGTTTTCAGTGAAGGCACATCGATTTGAAAATCGGCGTTCACTTTCACCAGCCGCAAAGCGCTGCTGCCCAGGCCCAGCAGCTCGGCAGCCTTCTGCACCGAGCTGTGTGCTTCGCTGGACGCATACAACACCAGGCGTTGCGGCGCAGCCGCCAGTCCGTCCCGGCGGATATCATAGCCCGCCCGGGCGTTGCGCGCCACCGCCAGCCCCACGAAGTTCGCCATCGAGCCGCCGCTCACCAACAGCCCGCTGGCCTCCATCGGGTAGCCCAGCATTTCCTTGCACCACGCCAGCACCTGCTGCTCCACATAATTGGCGGCGTGCTCTCCGCCACCCATATTCGGATTCAGGCCCGCCGCCAGCATCTCCGCCAGCGCCCCCAGCGGCGTCCCGCCGCCGATCACCCAGCCCCAGAAGCGCGGGTGGATATTGCCCATCGGGTTGTCACGTACATGCTGCACGAAATCGGCGTACGCCTGCTCGGCCCCCTCGCCCTGGCGCGGCAGCGGCGCCCGCATAGCCTGCTTCAGCGGCTCGTCCAGCGGCTTCCACACCGGCTTCTGGCGGATATCGCGCAGCTTCTCCAGCATCTCATCCACCATCTGGTGGCCCAGCGCCCGCAGCGCCTCCCAGTCGTCGGGGTCCAGCGATTCTTCGATTTGTATGATTTCCTGGTGGGTCATGGTCAGCCTCCATCATTAAGATAGTAATAAAAAAACCAGCCTGGTAGTACGCAGGCCGGTCGGGAACTAAGCGAGGGATTGTCGCGGTCGCGTCAGAGCATTTATTGCGACATATTATATCCGATTTTACTGAGCAGGAAGAAGACAGGCGAAAATGATAATCACCTGAAAATCATAGCAGGCAGCGGGCTAATGCAGCCGCAATACAGCTCGCGTATTATCCGCTGAGGCTGCTGGCAGAGTCTGCTGCCGTGCTGGTCAGCAGCAGCAGATAGATAGCCAGGGCCAGTATCCAGGCCAGGAAACTGTAAGCCATCGTCCTTTCTTGCGCGCCGATCAATATCACGCTTTCTCCGGCGGAAGATGCGGCAGTGGCAAAGCGCAGGATCGCCAGGAGGATGTAGGCTGCCGGGATGGCAGCAGACAGAATGCGCAGCCAGCCCTGGAACGCCGCCGCTCCAAACACCATCGCCAGGACGAAACACAATACACCGGTGAACATGAGCAGGACCCCCGGGGTGCCAAACTCTGGTCGCACTCCGAAGTGGTTGGGGAAGAACAGGGTGGCAGCCAGCCCTGCCAGCGCATTACCCAGGATCAACCCGGCGACGATGCGTGGCAGAATCGCTGATCCCGCTGCCTGCCATACGCCAACCCCGAAAGCGATCATGAAAGCGCTTGCCAGCAGGGTCAGAGCCACCACCAGCGGCCGCGTTGGCGAGCCTGCCGCACTCAGATCGCTCATGGAGTGAGTGAAGAAACTGTAGCCCTGGAGCAGTTTCCCGGCCAACAGGTCCGTTCCCAGGGAGAGCAGCGCGGCCAGGATGCCGCAGGAGAGAAAAATCCTTTGCAGCACAACGGGTAGTCCAACAGAGGTTTCCACATGCATCTCCTTGTAGTAGCCTGGCCACAAACACGATCAGTCCTTACTTGAGCCCAATGAGAGCCTATTCTGCAGGATTGCACTAAATTTAGCCCAATTGAGTGCTATCGAACATTATATACTGATATTTCATTGATAGATTATCGACAAGTGATCTCCATGCTTCCCCAACAACGACCCCGCTCCTGCCAGCAACAGCCCCAACACCCGCTACCTGCTGGGCTATTCTCCCAGGAAAACCCCATTATTGATCCAATCCTACCGTATACCATCCATCCGGATGTCATGTGGATGTTTTTCTCTTGACAAATCTGTCTTCACACCGTAAAATCACCTCACCATCTACACACCATCCACACAGATGGTCAGGAGCCGCTATGCCACAGCCGGTCAATTTCCAGCTTTTCAACAATAAAGCCGCCACCCAGGCCGAGTACGCCGCCTTCAACCACCACCTCAACCGCATGCGCCGCGAGCGCCTGCCCGACGACCAGCCCTCCCCAATCCAGGATACCATCCAGCAGTTCCAGTCCCTGCCCGATTTCGTGGACCTGAAATTGTGGTTTGCCTGGGACACTGATCAGAAGGAAATCATCGCCCAGGGTAATGTCGCTTTATTGAATATGGAAGAGAACCGCCACCTGGCGCAGTTCGATATCTCGGTGCTGCCGGAATACCGCCGCCAGGGCTGCGGCCGGGAGCTGCTGCGCCGGATTGCGTCTGCTGCCCGGGCCGATGGTCGCCGCACGCTGATGACCGACACCAATGACCGTATACCCGGCGGTGAGGCCTTCATGCGCCGCCTGGGCGCTGCCCCGGGCCTGGTCGGGCACGTCAACCAGCTGCGCATGGCTGATCTGGACCGTGATCTGCTGGCGCGCTGGCTGGCGCAGGGACAGGCCCACGCGGCTGAATTTGAGTTGGGTCTGTGGGACGGCCCCTATCCGGAAGCGGATATGGAAGGCATCATCGAGCTGGTCAAACTCACCAACCAGCAGCCACTGGGCGACCTGGAGATTAACGACCTGAATCTGAGCGCAGATCAGATTCGCCAGATAGAAGCCGGCTTTTTCGCGCGCGGCTTCCAGCGCTGGACCTTTTACGTGCGCCAGCATGCGACCGGCAGGTTTGCCGGCTACACCGAAACAGTCTGGAACCCGCACAACCCTGAGGTCCTGCGCCAGGATATGACTGGCGTGTTCCCCGAGTTTCGCAACAAAGGCCTGGGGCGCTGGCTGAAGGCAGCCATGCTCGAGAAAGTCATCCAGGAACACCCCGAAGTCAAATTCGTGCGCACGCAAAACGCCGATACCAACGCCGCCATGCTCAAGATCAATAACGAGCTGGGTTTCCAGCCTTACATGGCCTCCACCCTGTGGCAGGTCGAGCTCGCGCGCGTGCTGGATTATCTGGGGGAAGCAAACTGAAGGAGTTATTGATGTCCGAAACCGAGAAAATCACCATCAATATGGCCGCCGTCGACCTGGGCAAGGTGGACCTGCTGGTGCAGGAAGGTCTGTACTCCAACCGTACCGACTTCATCCGCACCGCTATCCGCTCCCAGTTGGAGAAGCACACCTTCGAGATCCAGCAGTCGGTGGTGCGTCACGCCTTCGTCATCGGCGTGGTAACCTACAACCGCCTCGATCTGGAGAAACGCCTGCAAAAAGGAGAAAAACTGGATCTGGCGGTGATCGGCATGCTGCAGCTCCAGGACGATATCTCCCCCGAGCTGGCTGCGGAAGTCATCCACTCCATCCGCTTGCGCGGCATGTTCGTCGCCAGCGCGGCCGTCAAAGACGCCCTGGCAGAGCGCATGAAATAACCTGGCATGATTTTATGTCCGGCCGCAGCAGCAGTCAATGAGTGTTGCTAGCATGCAGTCTCTTCCTGGGATCATCTTTAACCAGTTCCTGTCCGAAAATGATGGTCGATGTTTATTTTATTTTCTCTTTATCTGCGTATATCTGCGTCCCGTGATCTTGACGGGCGATCTGCGGTTAATTCTTCCTCACCTGCACCAGGAACGTCCCTGCCCCAGCCAGCACCATCCCCAGAATCTGCTGCGGTTCCAGCGCTTCTCCCAGGAATACCCACGCCAGGATCGCAATCTGGAACAGCATGGTATTGTTCAGGATGCTCGATTCCATCGCCGTCAGCACGCGCTGCGTCTGGTTCCACAATGTAAATGCCAGGGCGCTGTTCACCACCGCCAGCCACAGGATCACTCCCCAGTTCCCCAGGCTCAGAGCAGGCCAACCCTCCAGCGCCACCCCGCCCACCAGCAGCAGCGTCGACCCGATCCCCATGCTCGCCGTTGTCACCGCCAGCGGGCTCAGCTTCAGCCCCCGGTTCAATCCCCGCCCCAGCACCGTCGAGAATGCGGTCGCCAGCATGCCTACCAGCGCTACCCCCAGCCCCAGCCACTCCGCCCGTGGGATCTCTGGCGGATAAAAATACACCGCCACCCCGCTCAGGTAGAAGACCGTACCCACCCACTGCCACAGGTTGGGGCGCTCGCCCAGCAGGGCTATCCCCAGCAGCGTCACCATGATTGCGGTAAAACTCAGCATCAGGCTGACTGTCACGGCTGGAAGAAGGTTCAGGGCAAAAAACTGCGCGCCCTGCGCCACGGCGTACATTAGCACTCCCAACACCACCAGCCCCAGCCAGGTGCGCCGCGTGGCCTGGCGCAGCTCGCTCAAGACTCCTGCCCGCGCCGCATAGGGCAGCAGGCTCAGAAAAGCCAGAAAGTAGCGCAGCCCCGCAAAGGGCAGCGGCGGTATATCCTCCAGCCCGAACTTGATCAGCACCCACGAGCTGGACCACAGCACAGTAACCAACAGGGCAATCAGGACCGCTTTCAGATGGGGAGAAATTTTCATTGCACCTCGATGGTCACCCGGGGCTGCGCCGGGCGACCTGGGGCGTGATGCTGCCCGCCGGGCAGAGATTTTCCGATTATATCGGTAAATCTGCCTCGCAAGTAGTTATATTGCCCAGTCGTGGTTCAAGATCACACAATGGGCGCGGATCGATGGCTCAGCCTTATTTCCCACTGGCTTAAAGACCAGTTTATCATCTGTCCTGTTGCCTGAACAATCTCGTCCTGATGGCGGGTGTATGTGCGCACGCAGACTGGTATCCTGAAGGCATTCTATATGGAGGCGCGTCACCATGTCAGGTTTGTCTCATACTTTACCATCTTCCACCTTACTGCGCTGGAAACCCAGCCGCGACTTAATCGCCATCCTGATCTCGTATGTACTGCTGGTCGCCATGCTCTACACCGCCAATGTCATCATTGGCCCACAGGTCTGGGGTGGGATGGCATACTTTCTCCTGTACGGCGTGCTGACTGCCATGCTGCTCGGCGTGGGCTTTCCCCTCTTTTGGACAGTAGTCGTACGCCGGCAGCCCATCTCCGATCTCGGCCTCACCACCCATAACCTGAGTCTCAGCCTGGGCCTGCAGTTGATTCTGGGAACAGTGCAGTTCTTCGCCACCCGCTCCCAGGTAGATCTCCCGGATTTCAGCCGGCTGCTCCCCCTGGCAGCCCTCGCCCTGGCAATCGGCTTCTTTGAAGCTGTATTCTGGCGCGGCTGGGTGCTTACACGCCTGGAAGCTGCTTTCGGCTTCTTGCCAGCCCTGCTGGTAGGCTCGCTGTTGTATGCCTTCTATCATATCGGCTATGCCATGCCGCTGGGTGAAATCGCCTTTCTATTCTTTATCGGCGTGCTCTATGCGCTCAGCTTTCGCCTCACCAAAAACATCTTCATCTTATGGCCCATTTTCCAACCCATGGGCCAACTGGTCACCCTGCTCAAGGATGGTCTCGACTTGCCCCCAATTGCCAGCCTGGGATTTATCGAAGTACTGGTCGGCATGCTGGCCCTGGTCTGGTTGGCCAACCGCTACCAGCAGGGAAAGCTGACTCGCAGCGCCAGAGTCTAACCCAGCTATACATGCCAGAAGCGCAACCATTGCTTCCATTCAGGGTTTTTCCGATATATCGGTAACTGCCAGATGATGGAGAAATGATGTCCGATCTACCCTTCTCTCACCCCCCGGTCGAAGCCCTGCTGACTACCTTCAACGACGCCCTCAACCGCCGTGATCTACCCGCCATGCTGGCGCTGCTCACCCCCGATACCGTCTTCGAGAACACTTACCCGCCCCCCGATGGTGAGCGTTTCTCCGGTCTGCCGTCCGTCGCCGCCTACTGGGAGCAGTTCTTCCTTGACTCCCAATCCTCCCACATCGAGATCGAGCGTCTGCTCACCACCCCTGTATGGGGCGTCCAGCAGTGGACCTATCACTGGACCGGCCTGGACGGCGCCTCCGGTCATATACGCGGCATTGACCTCTTCCTTATCCGCGACGACCTTATCGCCGCTAAATATTCCTATGTGAAGGGTTAATTTGCCCCACCCAAAAAATGGTAGATGCGAGGCATGCCTCGCACCTACCACAAATTAAAAAGGCAACCTGCCTTACAATCGCCTCATATCCTGCCCATCCTGATCATCCATGTTAATTCATTCCGCAATCTCCAGAGCAATCTCCGCCATGTGCGGGAAATGCCGCTCACGCTGCTCGGCCGTTGCCTCTGCGCCGGTCACCACGTTATCGCTCACCGTAAGAATCGACAGTGCCTGCACATGGTACTTCGCTGCCAGCGTGTACAGCGCATTGGTCTCCATCTCGGCTACCAGCGCCCCATACGCCGCCCACAGCTTCCACCAGTCCGGGTCATCGTTGTAGAACGTATCGGAGGAATAAATGCCACCGACAGTTACTTTGATCCCACGCCCTCTGGCAACCTCATAAGCCTTGAGCAGCAGCCCAAAGCTGGCTGCCGGTGCATAATCCATCCCCCCGAAGCGCAGCTGGTTGGCATGCGCATTGGTGGAGGCCGTCATCGCCAGCACAATATCGCCGATCTCCAGCTCCGCCTGCAGCGCTCCGCACGTGCCCACGCGGATCAGCGTCTTAACTCCGTACTCGCGGATCAATTCATTCACGTAAATCGACAGCGTCGGCATGCCCATCCCGCTGCCCATCACCGAGACGCGCTTGCCGTGATAGCTGCCGGTGTACCCCAGCATGCCGCGCACCTGGTTGAAGCACTCGGCATCCTCCAGGAACTGCTCCGCGATATACCTGGCTCGCAGCGGATCTCCTGGCAGCAGGATTGTAGGGGCAATCTGCCCCGCTTGTGCGCCGATATGTATGCTCATCGAATGACTCCTGAATAATTTCGCTCGTAAAAAATCTGTGTTATCTGGATCGTTTCAATTCTAAATGGGACAATAGTCTTCTATTCACCGCTGCGCACAACATCCAAAACGGCTTCCGGATGGCGGGCAGCGACCAACAACAGCACCCGTGCGGCGCCTTCAGGCACGCGCCGGCCTTGTTCCCAATTATGGAGTGTACGCACACTGATTCCCATCAGGGCAGCAAATTGCTCCTGGGTCAGCCCAAATCCCTTGCGGATAGCTTTGATGTCCAGGGCATCAATCTCAAAGCGCCGCGCGGCTTGTTTCTCACCACGATAAATAGCACCACCTTCGCGTACACTGGCGACCAATTCTGCGAATAATTCATCTTTCATGGATATTCCTCCTCAACGATCCCCCGCAACACCTTCAGTTGGTCTGCAGTCAGATCATCCTGCTCATTCTTTCCGTAGATCAGTAACATTAAAATTCGATCTTGCTTAACGACCCAGTAATAGATAACTCTCACGCCACCACGTTTTCCGCGCCCCTGCGCACCTCAACGGAGCTTCCTTAAACCTCCGCACTTAAATATTATACGCTATTGGCGTAGTTTGTCAACACACTTCACATGTTGAAGAATACTCCCTTTAGCGCCACCAATTCGTATCTCCACTTCCTTGACATCTACTCCATTTCCCCTTACCATGCGCTCATGCAAACGCAACCACCCGGCCTCTTCTCCCCCGAAAATCAGCTCCTGCAGCTCACCCGGCGCGGCAGCCGTGGACACGACGCCCACTTGCACCTGCCCGGCTTCCTACACTCACGCACCCGCGCCACCATCGATCGCTGGATCTACCCCTGGCTGGCGCTGCTCTACGCCTGGTTGAGTCCCATTATCGTTGGCGTCCTGGTTGCCATCCCTATGCTGCTGCTGTTCATGCTCAGCGGCGCGGACCTGGAAGATTTCGTCAGCGATATGGGTGCCCTGCCCACAGGTCCTGCTAACCTCTACCTAACCTTTACCCTGCTGCTGTCCTTCGCCCCCATCTATCTGCTGATCTGGGGTTGGCTGATGCTCTGGGAGCGCCGGCATCTGTGGACCGTTGGCCTGGAGCGCGCCGGCGCCGTGTGGAAATACTTGCGCGGTTTTCTGCTGGGCGTGCTCATGCTTGCGGCCTCCGCAGGCCTGGCGGCGCTCACCGGCGTTGACCTTCAACATGTCCTGGATAGCCCGCCTGGTGCAGCCGCTCCGGGAACGCCTATGCTGCTCGCCCTGGCCGGCGTCTTCATTGTCCTGCCCGCCTGGCTCGTCCAGGGCGGCGCCGAGGAAGTGCTCACACGCGGTTTCCTGCTGCCCATTTTTGGCACACGCTATGGCACGACCGCAGCCATCGTCATCAGCTCGGTGCTCTTCTCGATCCTGCACCTGTTCAACGCCAACCTCACCTGGATCGCCCTGCTCAACCTGGCCCTGTTTGGGGTCTTCGCCTGCCTGTACGCCCTGTACGAAGGCGGGCTGTGGGGCATCTGCGCCCTGCATGCCTCCTGGAATTGGGTCCAGGGTAACCTGTTCGGCTTACCGGTCAGCGGCTCGAGCGCCGGCTCCAGCCTGGTCAGCCTGCAGCTCACCGGCCCGGAGTGGTGGGCAGGTGGCGCCTTCGGCCCCGAAGGCGGCCTGGCTGTCACCCTGGTCCTGGTCATAAGCTGTACCTGGATCCTCCTGCTCGCCTCCCGCCACCGGAGTAGGGCAGACTTTCAGTCTGCCGTATCAACCGGTTGAAAACCTGCTCTACTGTAGGGCAGACTTTTAGTCTGCCACACCAGCAATTTGAAAACCCGCTCTACTGTAGGGTGGACTTTTAGTCCGCCGCCGTAGGGCAGACTTTTAGTCTGCCACACCACCAGGTTGAAAACCCGCTCTACTGTAGGGTGGACTTTTAGTCCGCCGCCGTAGGGCAGACTTTTAGTCTGCCACATCAGCAGGTTGAAAACCCGCTCTACTGTAGGGCAGACTTTTAGTCTGCCACACCACCAGGTTGAAAACCCGCTCTACTGTAGGGCAGACTTTTAGTCTGCCGCACCACCAGGTTGAAAACCCGCTTTACTGTAGGGCAGACTTTTAGTCTGCCACACCACCAGGTTGAAAACCCGCTCTACTGTAGGGTGGACTTTTAGTCCGCCGCCGTATGGCAGACTTTTAGTCTGCCACACCAGCAATTTGAAAACCCGCTCTACTGTAGGGCAGACTTTCAGTCTGCCGTATCAACCGGTTGAAAACCCGCTCTACTGTAGGGTGGACTTTTAGTCTGCCACATCAGCAGGTTGAAAACCTGCTCTACTGCAGGGCGGGTTTCAACCGGCCTGGGTAACTCCAGCGCAGAACACCTATCCACCCTCCAGCTTGCCCCCAAAGCGATCTTCGACTTCGCAATAAAGTTCTGCTCAGAAAGCTCGCATTTCCAATCGATCATCCCACAGAATATCCTGCCTCCCATGTTACAATCCCCCTACCATGTCTCTCGGACTCACCAGCATCCTCTTCCTGATACTCGTGCCCATCGTGCTCATCGCCTGGATTGCGGTTGCCGCCGGCGCCGTCTACCTGCTGCGCGACTCCGATATGTGGGATCAGCGCGGCTGCCTGATCAGCCTGCTGATCATCACCTTCCCCTGGGGCTTGATCGCCTACTTCTTTTTACGCGATCGTAATACACGCCCCCTCGACTGACCTGACTGCCCGTTTTCCCTGCCTTCTCAGGCAGTCTGAGTGGAAGGCTGCGTTCTTGGCAGCCTGCAGTCGAAGACTGAGCGGAAGGCTGCGTTCGTGGCAACCTGCAGTCGAAGACTGAACCGTATCGGACACCATCCATCCGGAGCCTCCCATGAACCGTCCAATGCGCCGCAAAGAACGCCAGATGCCCACATCCTCCGCCCAGGAACTGCTCACGCGTGCCGAATACGGAGTGCTTTCCACCGTCGCTGCCGATGGGCAGCCCTACGGCGTGCCGGTCAGCTTTGCTTATGACGGCGTAGACGCCATCTACTTCCATGGCGCGCTGGTGGGGCACAAACTCGACAACCTGCATCACAACCCCCGTGTCTGCTTCACCGTTGTCGGCTACACGCAGATTCTCCCCGCTCAATTCAGCACCGTCTACGAAAGCGTCATCGCCTTCGGGCGCGCAGACATGCTGGACGACGACAAAAAGCGCCACGGCCTGCGCCTGCTGGCAGCCAAATACAATCCCGGCGATGCGGCAGCCGCCGAAGCGTATATCGAACGCGCCTTTTCAGCCACGCAGGTTGTGCGCATCCACATCGAACAGCTCACCGGCAAGCAGCGCCCAGCCAGCTAGCCAGCCCTGCGCATTACTCATTCCCCCCGCATTAGCCACCCCCGCAGCAGGCTGAACACCAGCAGCGCCAGCACGATCAGGATCACCGTCACCGGCAGCGCCGCCTGCAGCCCAAAGCCCGTGAAACGCTCGTACACCAGCACCGGCACGATGCGCGGGTGGTAGGCCAGGATCACCACCGCCCCAAACTCGCTGATCCCGCGCGCCCACATCATCAGCGCCCCCGAAAACACCCCTCGCCAGGTGATCGGCAGGGTCACATGCCAGAACGCCCCCCACGCCGAAGCCCCCTCCACCAGCGCCTGCTGTTCCAGCTCGCGTTCCACCAGTGCGAACGCTTCCCGGCTCAAATTTACCAGGTAAGGCGCGCTCACAAACAGCATTGCCGCCACGATTCCCGCCGGCTGGTTGGTGAACGCCAGCCCCAGCTTCTGCGCAGGCCCACCCACCCAGCCGCGGCTGCCAAACACCAACAGCAGGGCGATGCCCGCCGCGGTATGCGGGATGATCACCGGCAGATCGATTAATGCTTCCACCAGGCGCTTGCCGCGGAATTTGCGCCGCGCCAGCAGGTATGCCAGCGGCACCCCGCTCACCCCGGCGATCAGCGTTGCCGCCAGCGCGCAGCCCCCCGTCAGCGCCAGCGAGCGCAGCACCTCCCTGTCCCCCAGCGTCTCTCCCAGCAGCGCCGGCTGGGTCGAGATCAGCACGCTGAGCAGCGGCAGCATGATGAAGGCAACCAGCAGGCTGCCCAGGGCAACGAATACCCAATTGAATGCTTTCATCGGCAACACACGACTATCATTGCGAACGCGGTGAAGCAATCTGGCATTTTCTCGCTCTCGAAAACGTCATTCCCCGCACACTCCCTCCAGCCCCTGCGGCACATAATCCTCCCCATCGCAGCGTATCTGCTCAAACAAGGGGTGATAGAAAGCCTGCATAATCCCGCGGCCCTCTTCTGATAAAAGGAACTGGATATAGCGCTGCGCTACTTCCGGCTCTGGCGCATTGCTGGGGATGGTGATCCCATACCCGATCGGCTCCCCCCGGAAGACCGGCTTAATTTTGGCGAAGCGCTGAAAATCCAGTTTCACTTGCACCTGCCGGTAAGTCTCCGCCTGCGCTGCACTGCCCAGGTTCACCGCTTCCGGTAGCTCCAGCAGCTCCAAGCCATGCTGGCGTATGACGCTCTCGTACTCAAAGGCATAATCCAGGTCGCCAGACTGCAGCAATGCCACCAGCTGGATGCTGGCCCCGCGCAGCGCCAGGTTGCTGTCCAGCCTCGGCTCCAGGATCTCCGGCACCGTGATCTCGGTATAACCCGCTTCCTTAAAGATCCCAATCGGATAGCTGAACTTGTCTCCCAGCAGGTTTTGAAAGATATCTGGCTGGTCGTAATACACTTCCGCCAGGCGCAAAGCCATCAGGGTGCGGTAGCCGGCCGGGTCGATGCGCGGGTCGGCCAAACCGACCCGCGCATCAGGGCTCCCCAGGACCCCGGGCCAATTATCTGTGGTTAATTCGCCTGCCCCACGGCTGTTTGGCGTGTAGGCCAGCCCAATGCGGTTGCCGGCAAAATGCAGGTACCAGTTGGCATAAGGCAGCCCACTGTCCGGGTCGTCGGTGGCGTACATCAGCATGGGGATCAACGCCTGGTCTGCAGTCGCCACCACGTCGATCGCCTCGTGCAGGTCGGTCACATGCCGCATCACCTGGATGCTGCCGTGAAATTCGGTCTGCACGTCGATCTCAGGGTGTGCCGCCTCAAAGGCTTTTTCGATCTCGCTGAACGGCAGGATCAGGCTGCCGGCGCAGAACACGCGCAGCACTGCCGGCTCGCGGGTCGCTGTGGGCGCAAGCGCGGGCGAGATCAGCGTTGTGGCTGAAGCAGCCGTAAAATCGGCCGGGACCGATGTCTCTTCAGGTCCAGGCGCACACCCCACCAGCCATACGCCACTCACCAAAACTATCAGGATCAATTGGAGGAATGTTTTCATGCGCTCGCTGTTTATAAAGAGCCAGGGGTGAGCTTTTCAGGCAGTCGGTGCTGGAGGGTACCTCTTACCTGTTCCGATGTTACGCACCGGAGGGACGTAACTCCATAAGCAAGCCGGATCATCGGTCCAGCTTGCGTCGCTCACCCCTGGACGAAGAGGGTGGCGGCTACTTCACTTCGATGTGGGTAATGTCTTTCACCCAGGCCGAGCTGTCAAAGCCCGGCATCACCAAAGCCAATTCACCCGCCGTCTCGGTGAATGCCACTAAACAATCACTGCACGCCCGCACACTGGCCAGGTCCAGGCTGGTCGAATAGCCATCGCCGGCAGTGAAGGTCAATTCTTTGGCTTCTGGCTTAACACCCGCCAGCGCCAGCAGCAGGTTCAACGGTACGCCTTCGTAATCCGTGGCGCCTTGCTTGGGGTGCTCGGCAGTTAAGGTAACCACGCCCGCCGCCCGCAAATCAGCTTCCATCAGCGCCAGCGGATTGTTCACCAGCCCGCTGATATTCAAGTCGCCGGTCAGCGCTGGCGCATCCACCACAGGACCGGTCGTCGCTACCGGACCAACGACCTCACCCACCGGTAATAAGGGCGGCACTGAGGCTGCCACTTCGGGGTCGATGATCAGGTTGATCGCGTTGATTCCCCCGATGCTCTCCGCGTTGTCTGCGATGCCTTCCCCCACCAGGCGCAGTGGGAAATATTTTTCTGGCAGCGGCGCCCCGTTCACCTGGTACGCCACCATCAGGTCATTGTTACGCTTTACGCGCACACTGTCCATGCTGATCGAATAACCATCCGCAGCCACGATCTCAATTGTGTACCCTGCGTCAGCCAACGCATCGTAATACGCCGGCCCCGAGTGCTGGATCAGGTCATCTGCCCAGCCCACCAGGTTCCACAGCGCTACCCCTGTCCACACCTGGTTCTCGCTGTCGGTCCAGTTCACCTGGTGGCAGCCCGGCGCCGAGCAGGACTGGAAAGAATTGCGATCTATCACCCCTTCCACCGCCCCCGTCATGCCCAGCGTCCACTCGTCGCCGACGGGCTTCAGCTCGATCGAGCGCACCCACTTCACACTCCAGTGTCCGTCCGTCACCTGATCGTTCTTCGGGCTGATGATCGCCAACCGCAGCACGCCATCCCCTTTCGGGTCCATCAGCTCGCCGCCGCGCTTGTACGCCACCAGCACCTGCAGCGGCCCTTCCACGCGCTTCTCGACGCCGGTCGCCGGATCATAGGTAATGAAATCGCCCAGGGTAAGCTGGTTATACGAAAAAGTCATCATGTAGCCATCATCCGCCACAATATTGACCCCCAGCTCTTCGGTCATACCCCCCACCATATCCAGCAAGTCGGTCAGCAATACCCCCTCATAATCGATGGGTGGGGTGATCTTGCCGGTGGAGGATTTAGTCCCCGCCTGGCCTTCGGCCGCAGGCAGCGCCATCAGCTCTGCCAGGGTGAAGAATTTGGCCTCCTCCAGCCCCACCACATCCAGCACGATTTCCTCAGCCACCGGTTCCGGGGTCACCGTGGGCTCCGGGGTGTCCGTCGGTACCGGCGTGTTCGTCGGCGGGACAGGCGTCGGTGCGCTGGTCTCAGTAACTGGCAGGCTGGTCGCCGTCAGTGCAGGGGTTGTGGCTGTGGTGCACCCAGTCAGGAGAGCCAGCAGCAGCATCAAGATGGAAATTTTTGGCAGCATAGCTTTCATGGATTCCCTCGTTCGATTTGTTTACTATGTTTATTTGTATGCTTTCAATTATACATTTGATCATAACCAACTCCCCCTTGCCTGTCAAGTTATGTTAATCAGGCGTTATTGATGACACTGGTACGTGATTTAAGAACCGGCAGCATCCCATCCTGCCTGAGGCACATCATCACCAGCCCCCTCGTGGTACCTGCGGCGGAAATCCTCTCTCAGGCGGTCTGAACAGAGAGACGCCGTTTTCTGGCGTCTCGTAGTCAAAGACTGAGCCGCATCAAAGCGCCTCTGTTATTTCCGAGCAATGCGTGTCAAAATCCGCCGTTAGCCTCCCCCCGGGATGATCGACCCAATCGCCATGAACCCGAAAATCCACACATCCTGCCAGAAATGGATGAACCACGCCCAGAACATTCCCCGCGTATCCTGCATCGAGCGCGCCAGGAACCAGCCCAAAAAACCCGCCAGCAGTACCCCCACCACCCCATAAGGCACGCCGTAGAAATGCCCGATCCCGAAATAAACCGCCGTCATATACAGCGCCTGCCGCGGCCCCACCGGGCCATCCAGCACCGACAGGAACGACGCCTTATACGTGACTTCTTCATTAAAAGCATTCAACGCCGCCGCCAGCAGCACAACAGGCAGATACGGCAGCGCCTGCGCCAGTGTATTCAGCGACGGTCTGCCGGCGATCACCAAAAACGCCAGCGTACCCATGCTGATAAAAACCGTCGCCCAGGGACCGACTGCACTCCAGCGATCGCCCTCCGAAATGCCCAGCCAGCGCACCGGGGTCGCCGGTGCAGCCAGGTCCCCCTTCACCAGGTAGAAGTCCGCCCGTTTCTTGAAGAGCCCCAGCAGCGTCCCAATCACCACCAGCGTAATCAGAAGCTTCAGCGCCAGCTCCGCCAGCAAGGCGACACCAAAGGCCGGGTTGCTCAGCCAGCCGCGTACCAGCGGCAGCTCGCCCAGCAGTTTGAATACCTGCCACTGGACGGCAATCCATACCCCTAACACGGACAGGAATGGATGCAAACCGCGCAGATCGCCCCAGATCAGCGTCGCCAGCCAGCCCAGCCCGATCACCCCCAGCCCGATCAGGGTCTGCGTCTGTGCCGTTATGGTCTGTCCAAATATCTCCTGCAGGATCACCTTCGGCAGCGCTGAAGTTAATAACACAATCAGCCAGACAAGCCCGACGACCATCTTTGGCGATACGGATTTGTTCATGATTGCCTCCAGCTTCCACCTAACTCCATTTTACAGTTTTTCTTTCAGGAGAGTCGGTCAATATATTCCACAGGCTAGTCTAGTGGCTCTCTCCACTTCCAGCCTCCTACCCGCAACCGTCTCACTCCGGGTAAAATTAACCCATGTCCCGCCCTGCACGCCTTTTCCTCCTGCTGATCGCTCCCACCCTGGCACTCCTGCTGATCTACCTGGGCTGGCGCAGCGCCCCCACCAACCTGCTGGGCTGGTTCATCGGCCTGTTCGGGCTCGCCTTCCTGATCGGCGGTGTGCTTTACCTCCCCAGGCTGATCCAGTCGCAAACGCCTCGAAGTGCTGAGCAGAATGACCTCTCCTTCTGGCTGATCCTGCCCGGCTTCCTGGTCGTGTTCTTCGGTGCACCTCTGGAATACCTTTACCTGCCACAGTCCCTTCCCCGCACATTAGAGCTCCAAATCCTGGGGCTGCTTCTGCTGGCGCTAGGCATTGCCTTGCGCGTCTGGGTGCGGCGTTCCATTGGCGCGCTCTACTCGGGGCATGTCCAGATCCAGGCCGGGCATCACCTGGTGCAGAGCGGCCCCTATCGCTACGTCCGCCACCCGGGTTATGCGGCCTTCCTGCTCATGCAGCTCGGCCTGGCTTTGGGTTTCTCCAGCCTGATCGGGCTGGCTGCCATCCCCCTTTTATTCCTGCCCAGCATCGCCTACCGCATCCAGGTCGAGGAGTCGCTGCTTGCCGGCGAGTACGGCGCAGCTTTCAGCGCCTACACTCGCCACACCCGCAAGCTCATCCCCTTCATCTGGTAAGCGCACCATATATTTTTCGACAATATTCATCTTGCGCCTCTTTTTCGTGCCTTTCGATTTTTTCGAGCCTTTCGCGGTCCAATCCCCTCTCTGCGCATATCTGCGTCATCTGCGGTTTTCTTTATTTCCGTGTAATCCGTTTCAAAATCCGTTGACAGTCGTTGACAGCCCACACCCCTCCCTATATACTTATCCCATGGACTCCGACCACCTCTACCAGCAAATATCCGAAACCCTGCGCCGCCAGATCCTCTCCGGCGAGCTCAAGCCCGGCGACCGCCTGCCCTCAGTGCGCGCAGCCGCCAGCCAGTGGAACTGCACTGTCGGCACCGTGCAGCGCGCCTACCAGGAGCTGGCTCAATCCGGCCTGATCACCAGCCGCGCCGGGCAGGGCACGCGTGTGGTCGAGCGCCCGCCGCTGCAGGGTGAGCTGCCCCTGCGCCGCGCCGCCCTGATCCACAAAGCCGAGGCCTTCCTGTTGGAAACCCTCACCGGCGGCTACCAGCTCGATGAGATCGAATCCGCCCTGCGCATGGCCATGGATCGCTGGCGCTCGCTGGCGCAAGAACCAACCCCTGGTCTCCAACCGGCTGCCCCGAACACCCTGCGTTTCAACGGCTCGCACGACCTGGTGCTCACCTGGCTGGCCGCCCACTTCCCCGAGATCGCGCCCGGCCATAAGCTCGGCCTGCAGTTCTCCGGCAGCCTGGGTGGGCTAATTGCGCTCGCCGCCGGTCAGGCTGATCTGGCCGGCAGCCACCTGTGGGATGTCGAAAGCGGCGAGTACAACGCCCCCTTCGTGCGCCGCCTGCTGCCTGGCAAACGCATGGCTCTGGTCACGCTGGCCCACCGCCGCCTCGGGTTGATCCTGCCCGAAGGCAACCCTCTCGGCCTGCAGGGACTGCCCGACTTGCTGCGCCCCGGCCTGCGTTTCGCCAACCGCAACGAAGGCTCCGGCACGCGCGTCTGGCTGGACGCCCAACTGCACGCCCTGAACCTCGATCCCAGCCCCATAATTGGCTACACGCAAGGACTTGCCACCCATTCCGCCGTCGCCCAGGCTGTCGCCGAAGCGCGCGCTGAGGTGGGCCTCGGCCTGCAGGCTGCCGCCCTGGCTTACGGTCTGCACTTCGTCCCCCTGCTGCTCGATCGCTACGACCTGGTCATCCCCGCCCCCGCCCTCGATTCCCCTCCTCTTCAGGCCCTGCTTAATTGGCTGCGCACCCCCGCCGCCCGTACAGAGATCGAAAAGCTCGGCGGCTACGAAACCCAGGATACAGGAACGATCCACTGGGTCGAATAACGAAAACCGACTGCATCTGAAAACCGAGTTTTTTCTTGAAAACTCGGTTTCTTAACACGAATCTATGAACAACCCAATGCTGAAAACCGGTTTATTACAAAATTCGTCCTTTGAATTTCGTCGCTCTTTGAGCACAAAACTCGGTTTCTTAACAAAAATCTATGAGTAATCCACCAAGTTCTGAAAACCGAGTTTTTTCTTGAAAACTCGGTTTCTGATCACGAATCTAAGAATTAATCGAAATTAAAAACTGCCTTATCCCAATCCATCCATGCGCACCGTTCCCCTCCTCCCCAACCAGCACTACCACATCTACAACCGCGGCGTCGATAAGCAACCAATCTTCTTCCTCCCCGAAAACTGGTCCTTCTTCCTGCGCCGCCTAAGGCAGTATTTCACATCCGAACGTGCCTCCATCATCGCCTATTGCCTCATGCCTAACCACTACCACCTGCTGGTTCAAACAAAAACGGATGACTTCAGTAAAACCGTCATGCAGCCTTTTACTGTTTCCTACACCAAAGCCATCAACAGACAGCAAAATCGCGTCGGACCCCTCTTCCAAGGACCCTTTCAAGCCCGGCTCATAGAGCGTGAGCATTATCTCTTAGAGTTAGCCACCTACATCCACCTCAACCCGGTCATTTCCGGATTGGTTCCTGCACCCGAAGCCTGGGAATACTCCAGCTTTCGCGACTACATCGGTCTTCGTATGGGCACTTTACCTCAACCTGAGATAGTTCTTAGCCGTTTTACAGACAGTGAAGCATACAGCATGCATATCAACGAAAGACAGGGCAAAAAGCCGGAAATCCCTGAAGAATTGTTCATGGATTCATGAATAAAAACTCGGCTTTCAAGAAAAAGCCGAGTTTTCAAACTCGCTCGAAAACCGAGTTTTTTCTTGAAAACTCGGTTTCTTGACACCAGTCCATGAATAATCTATCGGTGAAAACCGAGTTTTTTCCAAACTCACCCTTAGAGTTCAAAACTCGGTTTCTGAACACGAACTCATGCACAATCTACCAGCTCTGAAAAGCCGAGTATTCGTTTATCCTTTTTTATTCAATTTCGCTCATCATATTCCTGACCCAGCCCAACGTATCCCCCGGCGTGCCAATCCTTAAACCTGTTCTCACCGCCACTCCTGCATCATCGATAAAATGCCTGCGGTTTAAGGTCACCAGAAAATCCACCCTGGCCTGCATAGCTGCTAACACGATCGGCACATCTGCAGCATGAGCGATCAGATGCAGGTTACTGCGTACTTCCTCCACTTCAGGATCCCGCAGAATGCGAACTTTCGACGCCCGGATCGCCCGGCGATAATCGATGATCGCCCTGGGCGCCTTGCGCGCTATCGTCCGTTCGGTTTCTGCCACAACTTGCTCCGTGATCGCCAGCTCGAGGTGACCTGTCTCCGCCAGCAGTAGTAAAACACGCGCAGCTCCATCCGCGCTGATGATCCCGGAGATCAACGCGCTGCTGTCCAGAAATAATTTAATCTTCGGCATAGTGATCGGTGTAATACTGCTCGCGCTCTTCTTCTAAGGTGCGCAGTAAATTATCGACCGCAACATCTTCCTCCGCCAGGATCTGGGCAATCCGATCTCCCAACCGGTCAACTTGAGTGACCCCAGATGTAAGCAGCAGCGCGCCCTCACCCAGATCGATCAGGGTGATAATGTCGCCTTCCTCCAGATGATATTTCCTGCGCAGCTCAACCGGCAGCGTCAGCGCGCCCTTGCCTCTGATTTGAATAGTTGTCGAATTCGTCATTCGCGTATTTCTCCTTTTCCGTATTTCCGGAATTCTCCTTGATTATATCACAATCTCTATACTTCTCGCCGCGCTCAAGTCTTTTCCTTATCTGCGCAATCTGCGTAATCTGCGGTTAATTCCCTCATATGACTTTCATCATCTTTACAACCCTCTTCCTTCATACTATACTTGTATCATCTCAACCGATACATTTACAGGCTTATGATCGCAGAATTCAACGAAATTGTCCTCCTCTCTCTCCAGGTAACCGGAATCGCCCTATTCTTCAGCACCCTCATCGGCATCCCCGTGGGTGTGATGATGGGTCTGGCGCGCTTCCCGGGTCGCAAGCTGGTCGTCGCCCTGCTCTACACCGGAATGGGTTTTCCGCCGGTCGTGGTGGGTCTGTTCGTCTACCTGCTGCTCTCGCGCTCCGGCCCGCTGGGCTCGCTTGGCCTGAGCTGGATGGCCCAGCTCTTCACCCCCGCTGCCATGATCATCGCCCAGACCATCATCGCCTTCCCCCTGGTTGCCGGCTTCACCATGGCCGCCGTCATGGGCGTGGACCCGGCGGTGAAGCAGCAGGTGCTGGCCCTGGGTGCTACCTCCCGCCAGGCCGCCTTGACCATCCTGTCCGAGGCGCGTATCGGTGTGGTGGTCTCCATCATCGCTGGTTTCGGCGGCATCATCTCCGAGGTCGGCGCAGTTATGCTGGTGGGCGGCAATATCGAAGGCCGTACACGCGTGCTCACCACCGCCATCGTGCTCGAGACACGCAAAGGTAACTTCGACCTGGCCCTGGCCCTGGGCGCCGTCCTGCTTGCCATCACCTTCATCGCCAACCTGGCCATGCTGCGCCTGCAGGGAAAGACCTTCGACCGGTGAGCGCCATTTCTCCCCCTACTCCCCCATCCCAGAATATTTACCAGATCCGCGATCTGGTGCAGATCTACGACAATCGCCGCGTCCTGGAGATCGCGTCCCTCGAGATCCTTTCCGGCGAAGTCCTGGCACTGGTCGGCCCCAGCGGCGCCGGCAAAAGCACCCTGCTGCGCCTGCTGAACTTCCTGGAAGCGCCTATCCAGGGCAAAATCATCTACCAGGGGGTTGAGTTTAACGCTTCCGGTGAGATGCCGCTGGAGAAACGCCGCTTGGTCACCACCGTCTTCCAGCGTCCCATGCTGCTCGAGCGCACCGTGTACGAAAATGTCGCCTTTGGTTTGCGCCTGCGCGGCAAGCGCGATGCGCGTGACCGCGTGCAGGCCGCCCTGGAAGAAGTCGGGCTGGCCGGTATTGCGCGCCAGCGCGCCCGCACCCTCTCCGGTGGCGAAGCCCAGCGCGTGGCCCTGGCACGCGCCATGGTGCTCGAGCCGGATGTGCTCCTGCTGGATGAGCCCACCGCCAACCTGGACCCCTACAACGTCGGGCTGATCGAGACCATTGCCCGGCGCCTGAATAAGAATCACGGCACCACCCTGGTGCTGGTCACGCACAATGTCTTCCAGGCGCACCGCCTCGCTGATCGGGTCGTCTTCCTGCTGGAAGGCAAACAGATCGAGACCGCCTCCGTGCAGGATTTCTTCGAGCGCCCTCAGGATCCCCGCACGCGCGCCTTCGTCAACGGCGAAATGGTGTACTGATCTTACCGCTCGGCAATCGAAATTTTATAAACAGCAGCCTGACGACTGGCGAAGTATCTGTGTGTATCGGTGTAAATCTGTGGTGAGAGATCACAATAAACAATTTACACATCAATCAATTAACTGAGGAGAATGATCATGTCCAAAAAACCAACAATCTTGCTCTATATGTTCCTCCTTTTATCGCTGGTGCTGGGCGCCTGCGCCACACCTGCCGCAGCCCCGGCTGAGCCAGCCGCAACTGAAGAGGCACCGACCCCCGCTGCCACCGAGCCGCCCGCTGCAGCAGCCGAAGAAGCCCTGGCTCCCGTCGCCGGTGACCAGCGCATTATCCTGGCCACCACCACCAGCACCGAAGATTCCGGCCTGCTGGAAGTGATCCTGCCCGACTTCACTGCCCAAACCGGCATCGCAGTAGACGTGATCGCCGTTGGCACCGGCCAGGCCTTGCAGCTTGGCATCGACGGCAACGCCGACGTGCTGCTGGTGCACGCCCGCGCCCGCGAGGATGAATTCATGGCCAATGCCGACGGTGTGCGCCGCGAAGAAGTCATGTACAACGACTTCGTCATCGTCGGCCCCGAAGCTGATCCCGCCGGCATTAAAGGCATGACCAGCGCTAACGAAATCATGAAGCAGATCGCCGAAAGTGGTTCCCCATTTATCTCGCGCGGCGATGATTCCGGCACCCATACCATGGAAAAATCGGTCTGGAAAGCCGCCGGCATCGCAGAGCCCTCCGGTGACTGGTACATCTCCGCCGGACAGGGCATGGGCGACGTGCTCAACATGGCCAATGAACAGCTCGCCTACACCCTCAGTGACCGCGCCACCTACCTGGCGCTGGTCGAAGAAGGTCTCGACCTGGTGATCCTGGGTGAAGGCGACCCGCTGCTCTTCAACCCCTACGGCGTGATCGCCGTCAATCCCGAGAAGAACGACCAGATCAGCAACGACCTGGCCAACCAGTTCATCGATTGGATCATCTCCGTTCCCACCCAGGAAATGATCGGGCAGTTCGGCGTGGCAGACTTTGGCGCCCCGCTCTTCGTCCCCAACTCCGAGCTTTATAACGCTTCTAAACCGGTTACAGCAAGCGGCAAGATCATCCTCGCCACCACCACCAGCACCGAAGATTCCGGCCTGCTGGAAGTGATCCTGCCCGACTTCACTGCCCAGACCGGCATCGAAGTGGATGTGATCGCCGTGGGCACCGGCCAGGCCCTCCAGCTGGGCATCGACGGCAACGCCGATGTGCTGCTGGTGCATGCTCGTGCCCGCGAGGATGAATTTATGGCCAATGGCGATGGCGTGCGCCGTGAAGAAGTCATGTACAACGACTTCGTCGTCGTCGGCCCCGCTGCCGATCCGGCCGGCATCAAAGGCATGCGCAATGCTGCCAACGCCCTGAAGAAATTATCCGAAGCTGGCGCGACCTTTATCTCACGCGGCGACGACTCTGGCACCCACACCAAGGAAAAATCGGTCTGGAAAGCCGCCGGTATCGAAGAACCTTCCGGCGACTGGTACGTCTCCGCCGGGCAGGGCATGGGCGATGTGCTCAACATGGCCAAAGAACAGCTCGCCTACACCCTGGCTGACCGCGCCACTTACCTGGCCCTCGTCAAAGAAGGCCTCGACCTCGAGATCCTGGTCGAAGGCGACACGGTGCTGTTCAACCCCTACGGCGTGATCGCCGTCAATCCCGAGAAGAATGCTCAGATCCGCAATGATCTGGCCAATATCTTCATCGACTGGATTATCTCCGTGCCCACCCAGGAGCTGATCGGGCAGTTCGGCGTGGCTGATTTTGGCGCCCCGCTCTTCGTCCCCAACTCTGAGCTGTACAATGCAGCCCAGGCAGCGAATGCCCCGGCCGCGCTCAAGGTCACCGGCAAGGTGACCACTGAGATGGCCTGGACGGAAGAAGAAGTCAAAGGCATGGAAACCATGGAAGCCAAAGCACTCAACAACAGTGGCGCCGAAGAAACCTATACTGGCGTCTCCATCAACGCCCTGCTGGCTCTGGCTGGGCTCGACCCGGCAGCCACCACCATCACCCTGGTAGCCGATGATGGCTACAGCGTGGATATGCCTCTGGCTGGTCTCCAGGCCTGCACCAACTGCATCCTGTCTTTCCGCAGCAATGGCGGCTTCAGCTCAGTCATGCCCGGCTTAGATAAGAGCTTTGGCGTCAAAGGCGTGGTTGAAATTGTTGTCAAGTAAAGTAAAATTGGACCTGTTTGATCGCTAAACTTTGCACCGCCCCCGGTGATTGCCATTGCTTAACCGGGGGCGTGTGACTATCAAAAGCATCGGAGAGAACTGCTATGAGCTTGAAATATGATGAGACCGGCCGCTTGCACATTGAAACGCCCCTGATGGCCGAATCCTTGATGGATAAGCAGCTCCTGGAACGCACCGAGACCGAGCAGGTCTTTCGCCCCTTGCCCAATTTAAACGTGATTAAGCTCGGTGGGCAGAGCGTGATCGACCGCGGCGCAGCCGTGCTGCTGCCCCTCCTGGATGAGATCGTCGCCGCCCGCAAGAGCCAGCAGGTGCTGGTGCTCACAGGCGGCGGTACGCGCAGCCGCCATGCCTACGCCATCGCCATCGACCTGGGCATGCCCACCGGTATTCTCGCCAAGCTCGGCTCCAGCATCAGCGAGCAGAATGCTCTGATGGTCTCCACCCTGCTGGCCCCGCGCGGCGGCGTCAAGATCGGGCAGGATGACCTGGTCAAGCTGCCGTCCTACCTGGCTATGGGCGTCATACCGGTCATGCACGCCATGCCGCCTTACGGCCTGTGGGAGCTGCCGGCAGCCCGCGGGCGCATCCCGCCCCACCGCACGGATGTAGGCGCATTCCTTACCGCTGAAGTGGTCGGCGCCAAGCGCTGCATCCTGGTTAAAGACGAGGCCGGCCTGTTTACAGCCGACCCCAAGAAAGATACTTCTGCCGAGTTGATCCGCGAAATTGATGTCCAGAGCCTGATGGACCGTGACCTGAATGACTTGCCTGTGGAGCGCGCCATGCTGGATGCGCTGGCCAATGCGCGCAGCGTTAAAGAAGTACTGCTGGTGAATGGCCGAGTGCCTGGCGACCTGACGCGCGCCTTGAACGGTGAAAACCCCGGCACGCGCATCTACAAAAAGGAATGACCTTCGTCCTCAATCCAATCACGGCGCGCTGCCTGCGCCCATCAACCGTAGGGGCGCATGGCATGCGCCCGCATGGTGCACGCCCATCTGGCATGCGCCCTCGCCCTGTGGAAATCTCGGCGCTGTCAACCTTCGCCGTTTACCACCTGCAAGGCATCCCCTCCCACCAGCGCCAGCGACACCTGGCGGCGAGCTTTCGCCAGGATGCGCTGAAAAGTGGACCGCGAAACGCCCATCAATTCAGCCGCCTGTACCTGCTCCAGGCCTTCCAGGTCCGCCAGGCGCAGCGCTTCCAGTTCTTCGGGCAGCAATTGCACGCGCTTCAAGCCATCCAGGGGTACCCCGGCCGGCTTATAGATCAGCGTCCCGGGAGTAGACCGGCGCGCCAGACGCCTGCGCTTGCGCGGGCGTGGCATGCTTACTGCTCGCCGCCGCCGTGCCGCCCGCGCCGCTTGCCGCCCCCGGTGTGGCGTCCTTCACCCTCGCCGGCTTTCTCGCCGCGCGGCAGGTACACCAGCTCGGCCCCAATCGCCTCTGCCAGCGCTTCTACCTCAGCCTTACGCAAATGGCTGTGGTATACCTTCAAATCGCTGCCTTCCACCGCCACCAGCGCGAAGCGCGGCTCGCCTGTCCCGCGCCCTACATTCAATCGTTCACGAACAAATAACTTAGCCATCTCTAACCTCCAAAATTTTTTGTCATTGCGAGGCGAATTTCGCCGAAGCAATCTCATTATGGGCATATGCCCAAAACTATTTTAGCATAGTTATTACAGGATGTCAAAATGATTATTTATATAGCCATGGATGATACCGACAATATAGAATCACGCGGCACCGGGCGCCTTGCGAGGGGCATTGCCGCCGAGCTCGAACGCGATTACCGCCTGTTAGGCGTCACCCGCCACCAGCTCCTGGTGGATCCGCTCATCCCCTACACCGCCAAAAATAGCAGCGCCACCATCACCCTGGAAGCCCCCGGTCCCGAAGCCGGGCGGCGTTCCTCCCTGGAAGCGCTCTTCGCCCGCGTGCGCGCCCTGATGGAAGCCGATTTTCAGCCTGGCTCAGATCCCGGTCTGTGCATTGCGGCGCACGTCCCTGCCGAAGTGATCGCCTTTGGGCAGCGCGCCCAACGTGAAGTACTCACCCAGGCCGAAGCGCGTCAACTTGCTGAGCAGCACGGCCTCTTGCTGCAGGGTCTGGGCGGGACCGAAGGCGGTGTGATCGGCGCTCTGGCCTCGGTGGGCCTTGCAGCCTCTGGCGAGGATGGGCGCTACATCATGGTCGGGCGCTCGCGCGAGCTGAGCGGCCTGCTCTCGGTGGAAGCAGTGCTGGAAGCCGGCATCAGCGCCGTGAAGACGCTGGAAGGCCAGTCCGTGGAAGTTGGCGTGCTGCAGGCTGAAAAGCTGCGCCCCGCCCGCCGCGACAACCAGGCTGTACAATATGTCACCTGGCAGGACGGCATCTGGCAGCCTGTCAAGCTCGACTGACCCTCATCCTGTCTATCCTGAATATCCATGTAAATATTGGTTTTTACGCCCGATCTACCGACTACAAGACTGGCGTGGAAAAACTGACTTTTTATGCCTCCTTATTTCCAGCTCAGCGAGATCTCCTTCACCTACCCGCAAGCCGGCCGGCGCGGCCTGCCTGCCATCTCGCTGGAAGCCTACCCCGCCGAACCCCTCCTGCTCAGCGGACCCTCCGGCTCCGGCAAAAGCACTCTGGCGCGCTGCCTCACCGGCCTGATTCCGCACCTGTATCACGGCGAGCTGCGCGGCCACGCCTGCGTGGACGGCCTGCCCACCGCCGAGACCCCGCTCTGGCAGCTAAGCCAGCGCGCCGGGCTGGTCTTTCAAAATCCCGCTTCCCAGATGCTGGCCCCCACCGTCGCCGAAGAGATCCTCTTCGGACTCGAGAATCTGGGCTTGGAGCGCGGCGAGATGCAGCGCAGGCTGGACGAGACCCTGGAGCGCTTTGGCCTGGGCGCTTTCCGCCTGCGCCTCCCGCGCACCCTCTCCGGCGGTGAGCAGCAAAAACTGGCCCTGGCTGCCATCCTGGCCCGTCAACCGCAGGGCCTGGTGCTGGACGAGCCGCTTTCCATGCTCGATTCCACCAGTGCCCTGGATTTTGTGGATTTGCTCGGCGAGCAAATTGCAGCCGGGCGCGCCATGGTGATCTGCGAGCACCGTCACGAGTACCTGGCCCATCTGCCACGCCTGCGCCAGGTGAGCTTGAGCCACGACCCCGGCCAGCTTCCTGAAGCCGCCACCGGCACTCCGGGCACACTCTCCCACGAGATGCCGCCTGCGCTTGAGTCTGCCTCCCCCAAAGATGCGCTGCACATGAAACTGCGCCACATCCATGCCCAGCGCGGCGCCACCCAGGTGCTGAACGGCCTGGACCTGGATCTGTACGGTGGGCAGGTCACCGCCCTGGTCGGTCCCAATGGGGTCGGCAAGACCACCCTGCTGCGCCTGCTGGCCGGCTTCCAGCCCTATGATGGCACGTTGGAGCTCGCCGCCCAGCCCGGCAGAAAACCCACTATGGGCATGGTCTTCCAGAATCCCGACCTGCAGCTCTTCAATGCCAGCGTGCGCGCCGAGATCCTGCACCGCCTGCCAGACCCGGATATGGAATACTATACCTGGCTGATGCACGCCCTGGGCTTGCAAGCCTACCAAGACACCCCACCCCTGCTGCTCAGCGAGGGTGAGAAACGCCGCCTGGCGCTGGCCATGGTGCTCATCCACCGCCCCGAGCACGGCATCCTGCTGGATGAGCCTTCCCTGGGCCAGGATGCGCGCCACAAGCACACCCTGATCCATGCCCTGCGCGCCGTCGCCGCCAGCGGCGTGATTGTGCTGATGGCCACCCACGACCTGGAGCTAGCTGCCCAGGCAGACCGCATGCTGCTGCTCTCCCGGCGCGGCATCCAGGCCGATGGTCCCCCCGCCCGGGTGCTGGCCGATTCCGGCGCCTGGCACGAATTGGGTCTCACAATCCCGGAGTGGGTCCATGTTAGCTAGCCTGTTGTCATTGCGAGGCAGGACGGTGGATGCAATCCATCTACGACCGAAGCAATCTCTTCTTCCCTGGCGGCAAATCCCATGAAACGCCGTCGCAGTTGGCTGGCCGCCCCCCAGATCGTCGAGCACTCCCCCCTGCGCCGCGTCGACCCGCGTGCCAAGCTTGCCCTGGGCATCTGCGCCTCCCTGGCGGTCATGCTGCCCATCGAACGCCTGCTCATCTTCCTGGGGCTCGCTTTGCTCTTCCTGGCCTGGGCGCGCCTGCTGCCCTCGGCTGCCCGCCAGGTCTGGCGCCTGAAATGGGTTTTGATCTTCCTCTTCCTGGGCGATTGGCTGCTGGTGGGCATCGACCTGGCCGTGCTGATTACCCTGCGCCTGGCGCTACTCTCAGCCGTGATGGTGCTCTTTTTCGCCACCACCACCAGCCGCGAGTTTGGCCTGGCCCTGGAAGCGCTGCGCCTGCCCTACCGTTACGCCTTCAGCCTCAGCCTGGCCTTCACCAGCCTGGAGCTGCTCAGTGAAGAATGGACCGCCATCCAGGAAGCCCAGCAGGCGCGCGGCATCCAGCCGCCCGGCGGTTCGCTCAAACTTCTGGCTCAGAATCTGCGCCAGTTCATCGCCTTCACCGTCCCGGCGGTGGTGCTCACCACCCGCCGCGCCTGGTCGCTCACTGAAGCCGCCTACGCACGCGGCTTCGATTCCCCGCAGCGCCGCCCGTTTCTGGTGCTGCAGTTCGCCTGGGCAGATGCAGCGTTGTTATTAAGTGCTTTTTCTATCACCATATTTTTATTCTTATGGAGGTCACCATGAACCAGACCCGGCGCATTCTGATCGCTGCCTTGCTGGTGTTGCTGATCGGCGGCAGCGTGCTCGGCCTTGAGTACCTGCGCGGCCAGGCGCAGCGCGGTCAGGCTCCCGCCGGCAGCGTCCCGGTGTATTTCAACGGGCAGTTATTCGTGTCCTTCACCCCTGCCGACCTCGAAGGCCTGACTCAAGCCAGCTTCATCGACGCAGCGGAGGGGGTCCCTCAGGATGGCTGGCTTTTACGCGACATCCTGCTGCTCTTCTTCGACGAGGACCAGCTCCTGCCCGATACCCCCATCACCGTTACCAGTGAGAGCCGTGCCAAATCTGCCACCCTCACCTGGGCGGAAGTCGCCGAAGTCTCCAATTACGTCATGTTTGATCTATCCAACCGCGGCACGCTCAAGCTGGTCTCCGCCAGCCTGCCAAACCTGGACACCCGCGAGGAATGGGTGCAGGACAGCGAAAAGATCGAGGTCGGTACCGGAGGCACCCCATGAAACAACCCTACTTCTCCACCTTCCAGCTCATCCTGCTGGCCTTTTTTGCCGGTCTGGTCGTGGTCGCCAAGATCGCCCTCAAGCTGCCCCTGCAGGCGCCCGGGCATTCCGGGCTGTTCTGGATGGCCATCATCGTCGTCGCCAGCCAGGTGGTGCCCAAACCCGGCGCTGCCAGCCTGATCGGTCTCACCTCCGGCATCCTGGCATCCCTCCTGGGTATGGGCGACCTGGGCGCCCTCAACACCTTCTTTTCTTATCTCGCCGTGGGCGTCTTCACTGACCTGTCCCTGCTCCTGCTGCGCTCCCCCGAAAATCTGCTCGCCGCCGGACTGGTCGGGGTAATCGGGCACCTGGGCAAGTTTCTGGTCAAGTGGGCTTTTGGCGTCCTGGCCGGCGCGCCGGTCGGCTTCCTGGCCCTGGGCCTGGCCTGGTCCTTCGTGGGCTACATTGTCTGGGGTGCTCTGGGCGGCTTGCTTGGCAGTCTGACTCTGAAAGCCCTGCGCAAAGCCGGCTTCTTCGCCTACCTGATGGAAAAACGCTAACCATCATCCGTGAAAATCAATCTACATGGATATTCAGGATGGACAGGATAAAACTTTCTCTCCCCGATCTGGATTTGGTCTTTATCATCCTGAATATCCTGTCCATCCATGTCAATTAAATTGAAAACCGAGTTTTTTCTTGAAAACTCGGTTTCTTAACCAACCCCCAGCCAACCAGTCCGAAACAAAATCACGCCGCCACTACCAGCCCCCGTCTCAACGCCAGCAGCACCGCCAGCGTCAGTGCCAGCACCGGCAAATTCACCAGCAGCAGCGTCTCCCAGCTCGACAGGCTGATCAGCGTCCCCGCCGAAAAGGTCGTCAGCGCCTGCGCCCCGAACAGGATGAAATCGTTCAACCCCTGCGCTTTAAAGCGCTCCGCCGGCGTGTAGGCGCGCATCAGCAAAACCGTGCCGCCGACAAACAGGAAATTCCAACCCACCCCCAGCAGCACCAGCGCCCACCAATACTGCAGCAGGCTCTGGCTGATAAGCTCCGGGGCTAGCCCTGGAGCTAGCCCTATCGCCACCGTCCCCGCCAGCGCCAGCACTCCCAGCAGCATCAGCCGTACCACCCCCAGCCGGTCGATCAGCCACCCGCTGATCAGCGACGGTAAAAACATCGCCACAATATGCGACTGGATCACCAGAGTGATATCGTCCAGACTGAAGGCATGTTCCTCCAGATGGAGCGGTGCAGCCGTCATCACCAGGGTCATCACCCCCGCTGCCACCACCACCGAAAGCACCGCCGTCATAAACAGCGGCTGAAGGGCAATCACCTGCAGAGGCCGCTGCGCGCCAGCCGTTCCCGCACCCGCGCTGACGCTGGCCTGGCTTGGTCGCGTTGCGCTCACCACCCCCACGCCTAACCAGTACAGCAGCGCCAGGCTCAGGAACGAGCCCACATACACGCTCTGCGGGATCAGATGGCTGGTCTGCCGGGCGATCTCAGGTCCGAAGTACCCTGCCAGGATGCCTCCCAGCAGCACGATCGAGACCGCTCGCCCCGCCTCGGCTGCCGGTCCGGCTTCCGCCGCCGCGAAGCGATACTGCTGCCCCACCGCATTGTTAAGTCCGATCAGCACCGCGCTCACACTGAACAGGACAAAGTCGTTCGTATAGACTGCCCAGGCAGCCAGCAAAGCAGCCAGCCCGGCCCCGACCGCCGAGGCTTGGAATAAGCGCTTGCGCCCGATTTTCTGCGCCAGCATATTCGCCGGGATTACCGCCGCAGCCAGGCCCACCACCGATAGGCTCGCCGGCAGCGTGGCCAGCGCCGGGTCCGGCGCCAGCTGCTTGCCCACCAGCCCTCCCAGCAGCGCCATCATTGTCGCTCCGCTCATATTCAATGCACTGGCAATGGCAAAAATGGGTACATTCCGGGAAGATATACCAGGGATCATAGCACTACCCCTAAAATGGACTCAACAGTGCCGGAGACATTTCCGGCACTGTGCAGTGTATGAATTAAAGTAGCTCGCTGGCCCGGTTATCGTGAAGATATCGCCGGCAGGAAAGCGAGATTATTCTGCGGCAGGTAATAAGCAATCCGCAAGCCGCAAATCTGTACTGTGGAGCCCAGCGCGTCCGGCCAGCCAATCAGTGTATAGGCATTGGCGATATTGTCAACCGTATGTGTGATCTCTGTGCTGACCACAAAGCCATACCCACCGACAAAGGCATCCGTCGAGCCAACATGCACCATGTCCGCAGTGCTCACCCCGGGCGCGTAACGCGTGATGTAGCCTTCCACACCGGCTGCCGGGTTAGTATCCCGGTAATATACCCTGAGAAACTTGATGATGGCATCGTCAGGCAGGATGGCTTCCGTATTCAGGATCAAGCCAGTTCCAACCCCTGCGGTCACGTACGTACAGCCGACCCCACCATAGGAGTATTCCGTCGTCGAAGTCCGCCCGCGCAAGGTAGCCCCAGAAACCGTATAATAGTGAAAGAGTTGGGTAGGTGCGCTGGTGGCGCTCGTTTCACTGGTGCGCTCCACCCCCTCCACCGGGTTATCGTCCGGGGCGATGCCCTGCGGGATGACGAAGGGCTCGCCGCTGGCATCTAACCCGTTCTCCGGGATCACTATCCCAGCGTCCAGGTAGCTGTCAAAGCTGGCTTTGGATTCAGTCACCTCGCCGCCCGGCTCCGTGCCAGGGATAGCGCGTTGGGCCAATACGGCGCCCGTTCCTACCAGCGCCGCGACTGCGATCAATACCATTCCGATGCGCAGCCAACTTTGCACTTTCTGTTTTCCCATCTTGTTCTCCTTTGATTGGTCAGGTGCAGCTGATTCAGATAAATTATACCGGATTTAGCCGCCACGCGCGCTAACAACTGGCAACCTGCCAGGTACAACATCAGCCTGCTTCCGGTTGTATAGATTAGACGCCAACGCCCCTGGTTTTGATCCCGGGAGAACAGTTTCCTGCGGTATTTCAGGTCCTATTATCCTTCTATCACCGAATTTTCCCTCTATCATAATTGGATAATATAGATATAATATCTCCTTATATTTAATTCATCGATCTGGTTCGCTCCCAGGGAGGGAAATATGCACTATCCCAGCTTCGCCAGGTTGCATTCTGGCTGGATGGCAATTTTTCTTGTGTTTAGTTTTGTTTTCCTGCTCAGCGCCTGCCAGCCAGACGCGGGAGCGACCCCACAATTGGTTCCTCTCACCACGCCTTCACCGCTCCCGGCTTCCACCGCAGACGCACCACCCTTAGCCACCCAATCCGAGACTGGCCCTGCACAGCCGGGTCCAACCCAGGCAAGCCTGGGAGAGGCTAGCCTCGGTGGGGCTAGCCTGTCTCAGGCTAGCCCCACCGCCCAGCCACTTGCCGAAACCCCCACTGAGAACAGCTCAGCCACATCCGGTGGGGATAACCCCACCCAGACCGTTGAACAGCCCACCCAGCCAGCTCCCACGCAGACCTCACCCGAGGCCTCACCCACGACGACAGCCGCCTCCAGCGGCTCAGGCGTCGGTTCGTCTTCAACGGCTGCCTGCACCGACAAAGCTGCCTATTACGGCGACGTGACCATTCCTGACGATACTGGCTTCGAGCAGGGTGTCAGCTTCACCAAAACCTGGCGCTTCCGCAACGAAGGCGACTGCACCTGGGATGAGACCTATGCCATGGTCTTTGCCGGTGGCGAGATCCTCAACGGCCCACTCAGCGCGCCGCTATCCGTGCGTGTTGCCCCGGGCGAGATTGCCAACCTGTCCATCGATCTACGCACCCCCGATCGCGGCGGCGTGTTCCGCAGCTACTGGGAGTTTCAGAATCCCCAGGGAGCGCGCTTCGGCACTGGCGCGGGCGGTCATGAATCCTTCTGGGCGCAGGTCATCGTAAGCTGGATGCCACCTGGTGGAGGGAATAACTCCGGTGGCGGGAATAACTCAGGCGGTGGGAGCAGTTCAGGTGGCGGCTCAGGCGCGGGCAGCTCTGGCGGCAGCGGCGGGGGCAGTTCACCCACAACCCCGCCTGCTGGCGATGCATCCCCCACCGCCACGCCTGAGGCAGGCTCAGGCAGTGGGTCGGGCGGCGGTTCAGGCGGCGGCTCGGGCTCTGGCGCCTCACCGACGCCTGATCCCAGTGCCGGAAACAGCACCGTCCCCGGCGCGCCCGCCAATTGCCAGGCCAAAGCCAACCCTGGCTTCCTGCAGGTGCTCCTGGGTCTGATCAATCAAGCGCGTGCCGATAACGGCCTTGATCCGGTCTCCCCCTCCGCCCCATTGTACGCCGCCGCCGCCGTCCACTCCGCCGACATGGCCTGCAACAATTTCATCAACCACATTGGCTCGGATGGCTCCTCCTGGTACACGCGCATCGCCGCCCAGGGTTACAGCTACTCCACCGCCCTGGAGAATATTGTGGTGGGCAACCCTGATTTTGGCGGCAATGCCCAGTACGCCTACAACTGGTGGATGAACAGCCAGGTGCACCGCGACAACATCCTCAACCCCAAAGTCACCGAGCTCGGCCTGGGCTACGTCCATAATCCCGCCAGCGAATACGGCGGCTACTTCACCCTGGTCCTGGCGCGCCCTTAATAACAAACCTAGACCCTACAGGTTTCCGTAGCACCTCATCGTAAACGACTGGCTGATAACATTTTCTATCCATCGCATAATGTGACGATAAAACCTGTAGGGTCTCCAACTCTAGAAGCGAATTGAAAACCAGGTTTTTATGCTTAATTAAGAAATACTCTATCCACTTATTCGAGCTTTGAGCGGGAGAACAAACCCTATGGCTTGCTCAATTACCATCGACCTGAATACAGCCCAAATGCTTCAGGATACTGCCGGCTCCCCGCCCAGCAGCATCCAGGTCAGCGGCGCCGCCTCCGAGTGCGAAAAAGTCAACGTATATCTGGTCGGGCTGAATCCCACTACCGAGGTCACTGCGACCGTGGTCGAAGGTGTTTGGCAGGCCATATTCAATGCCCCAAACGATTTCAATCCAGACGACTTCCCGTGTGGCGTCGAAGACGTCAAGATCACCGCCTACTGCACGGATGATCCCGACTGTCATGTCGATACGGCCATTCCAGTGCTGAATTGCGTCCCGCGCGACTGCCCTCCCCAGACAACCTGTATCGTCTATAAAGACAATAATCCCAATGATCTGGTTGACCTGGCTGAATGTCTGCCGCCCGGCCTGTACACCGTTGCCGTCATCGATCCAGCCTCCCCGTCTGCTACATATCTGTGGAGCCTGAATGGGGTATCCCAGCCAGCCGCCAGCGGGAATGGCCAGAACACATTTGAAATGACCCTGGCCGCCGGCGGCGACCCGCAGTCGGTCAGCGTCATTGTGTCCCTGACTACTTCTGGCGCCGCCTGTCTGCTCTCCACCGCTGCCACCCTGCTGGTGTGCGACTCGCCTGAGCCGCAAGAATGCGCCGGTGAGGTTGAGATTCAGGTCAGTCAAGATAACACTCGCTTCCCCGACCTTTCCGGATGCCTTACCCCGGGCGTTTATACCATCGCTGTCACCCACCCCAGCGGAGATGGTATCAGCTACGGCTGGAGTGTGGATAATGTGTTGCAAGCGGGTGAAACCGGCGCACAATTTGACTATACCCTCCTGGCCGGTGAAACTCACACCATCCAGGTATCCGCCGTTCAGTCGGGCTGCCCACCTGTCCCCGGCAGTGTCACCCTCACCGCCTGCGCCGGCGAGCCGGAATGCGCCGAGGAAGTCACCTGGCAGGTGATCGATGGCCACGGCCAACCCGTGGACTTGAATGAAGATTGCCTGCCGCCCGGCAGGTATACGGTAATCGTTCAGGCACCAAACGGACCCACTGTTTCCTATCGCTGGATTCTCAACGGCATGGAACAGCCTGGCGAGAGCGGGAGCTCCTTTTCTGTGGTTCTGGAGGCTGGTGGGAATGCGGAAATCGGTGTACTCGTTGAGCAGTCTGGTTGTCCGGAGATCAGCGCCCGCCTGAAATTGACCGGCTGCGAGCCTCCCGACGAGCGCGATTGTCCCGACGCGGTGACCCTGGTCGTGCACGATGTACAGAACAATCCGGTTGACCCGGATGATTGCCAGCAGCCCGGAGATTATTCAGTTCGGGTCATCCAGCCCTCCAGCGCAGGGACTACTTATATCTGGTCTGTCGATGGCCAGATGCAGGCTGGAGCAATCACCAGCTCGCTCCTCGTCTCCCTGGGGACAACCGATCCAGTCAACGTGGCTGTGAGCGTCACACCTCCCGGCTGCCCGACCCGTCCTGCCGGTGCAACCCTGACACCCTGCCAGGATGATGACGATGACGACGATGATGACGAGGTCGTCTTGCCTCCGCCGCCAGCCTGGTGCCCGATATTGCTCATCAGTGGTCTGGCAGCCTTTATCATTGGCCTGGTTTTAATCTGGGCTGGCATGTGCACCGGCAACATACCCATGGCGGTTGCCGGCGGTGTAATGGCGGTCGTTGGCATGGCGCTGCTGATCGCCTGGGCTTTTCTCTGCGGGACCAAACGCGGCGGCTGCCGCATATTCGCCCGCCTGCTCCAGATCCTGAGCATCATCACGATTATCTTCGGAATCATCTCAGCGATATTTGGTGTGATTGCCGCGGTGTGTGCGGTGGTCACCAGCCCCGGTGTGATCACCGAGATTATCTGCGCCATTCCCGGCGCCTGCGGGTTGGGTGCAGTGATCGACTTTGTCTTATCTGGTTTCCTGACCGCAATCCTGGCCCTGATATTCGTGGAGGTCTGCACCGGCCTGACCTCACCCGATAACAATTAGCTGCCCACATTCTATATCCCCTCTCACCTGAAAACCGGGTTTTTCGAGCTCGCCTTTTGAGCTCAAAACCCGGTTTCTTGACTCCCCAGAACTCTCCAGGAATCCGCAGATGGATGACCTTCCCTTGCAGACCCCTGGGGTCTCGTAGACCCCAAGGGTCTGATGAGGCAATACAGGTATTTCATGATAAATGACGGGAAAATAATGCTCTACGGTTCAATCCTGCATATTCTGCTCATCCATGTTAATTACCCCCTTCACATGGCGATCAACCCCACCCCCACCACACACAGCAGCACCCCCGCCCACTGCCAGCGGCCCACGCGCTCCTTCATTACCATCCGCGCCAGCAGCACCGTCCCCACCGGGTACATCGAAACCAGCACCGCTGCCACGTCCAGGCGCGTCAGCCCGGTCGCCAGGATATACAGCACATTCCCCGCCGCGTCCAGCAGGCCCGCCCCCAGCGCGCTGGCCAGGGCGATACGCCCTCCGTTGAGAGTGAATTCCGATTGGAAATCGCCATGCCGCAGCCGCACCGCCAGGATGGCGAGGATCGCCAGCAGGCCCTGCACCAGCTTGGCCGCCGCCAGCGGATAATACAGTCCCAGCTCACTGATCTGCGCCAGGCACACAAAAAATCCCCCGAAACCCATTCCGGCGATCACAGCCAGCTGGATGCCCTGGCGCTTAACGGCGCGCAGCCCCGCCTGCTGGTGCGCGGAACTTAAGCTCATATCCCGCGCATGCGGCCGCGTCACCAGCCAGATGCCGGCAATCCCGGCCGCAAAGCCGGCTATCTGCAGCGCCGCCGGCAGTCCCTCCTGAAATGAGCTGACCAGCACCGGCACCACCGCCCCCACCACCGCC
>Ga0209347_1001001_pt1 | contig 54170 bp, 51 predicted proteins | sample AutmiccommuBRH23_FD_187382 | JGI IMG/M metagenome (GOLD analysis project Ga0209347, IMG submission 187382) | Deep subsurface microbial communities from Mt. Terri, Switzerland - Autotrophic microbial communities BRH/23 (SPAdes) (version 2) | ecosystem: Environmental > Aquatic > Deep subsurface >... | reverse complement strand
ACCCTGCTTCGGTGACGATAGTCTCCAGTACGATAGTCTCCAGTGGAGAGTATCGCCGAAGCCGCTATCCCCAAAGGAATACCTACCGGCGTAGGATAGAGTATCCCCGAGCCGCCTTCCCAATAGAAACACTTAGCGGCGAAGGAGGTAGAGTCCATCCTACGGCGCGAAGTATTCGTCAGTGGCTCTGCGCCTTTGGCATAAGTCTCCACTGGAGACTTATGCCACCGAAGACTCGATGTTCAGCTTTAGCTGGACGAGTTCACTAGGAATCGCAATTTTGTATTCACAACTGTAGGAGCCCCATAATACTCCGGGTACATAGCTCTTTTCATCCAATCGTGAGACTCCCACTTCTACAAGTGGGAGTGGTACCCCGTACTCTGCTTCGGTGGGGGTAGACTCCCCCACCGAAGACTCGATGTTCAACTTTAGTTGAACGAGTTCACTTCTCACCACAAAACCGCGTTGAATCCTGGACGGATGTAACAATATAATCCCCCTAAGAGATAGAAGTATCTCCTAAGGGGATCGCTTCTTAAGATATTGAATTATTAATCCTCTCCTCGCTTGGTACAGAATTTGACTGGTTACACGCTAAGCAAAGAACGTATTATAGCAGGTGGAAGCTTTCCAGATAGGCACGCTTTTCAGAAAGCAGTATAGCAATCTAAGCTCCAATAATACATTAGTTACTATATAGGCGTTGTTGCCATTTCTCTTCTAAATAGGAATAAACGATCCTGTTCTTCAGGAGACTCTCGACGGCATTTATAATTTACACACCGGGTTGGAATTATCGAAATGTCAGTAAGAATCAAGTAGTCTATCTCTTTAGGTGTTAACTGTTTCACTTCATCTTCTGCTTTTTTTATTACTTCTAGAATTATCCTGTTAAGATTTGAGCGAATGTGACATAGGTCTTTATTAATACATTGGCTGCATTTAGATGTTCCGTTCATGATATCCCTCCCTTAGATCTAACTGCCAATCGTGTTTTTTCCAAGCGGCTAAGGATAATAACTTGATTTGGTCCTTTTGAGCCCTATAAAGAAGTGCTGACCGATTAATGCCTAGCAGGTGGGACGCCCAGTTTCATAGCTATAGCAGTGTCGATCGAACCGTGGGCATTTATCATAATAACTGGAAGCTTTCGTTGCAGAAATCTTGATGCTCAGATTAGCAATATGAGTTCACTTAATCCAAATGTCCAGATGATCTTTGTTCTGGATAATCTTTTCAGCAATTTTACTTCCTACGTTGTGAAAATAAGTCTCCCTGTCAGTTCGAGACAATAAGTTTTGAGGTTCAATGAACTTATCAGTGGCAATGACTCGACGTAGAAGGGGGATCTTGTTCGTTTGATTAATATCAAAGTTTTCCATTGATTTTTCAAATTCATCTTGTATGATAGATGAGCTCCAAGACTTAGGTCCTTTCTCTGGTTTGAATTTAAAGACCCGCCTCGCAAATTCATAGGGAAACGCACCAAAAGATATTAGGATTTTGGGCTTGTATTCATCAACGATTTTCCTATAATACGCTATTTCTTTTGCGACTTCTTTACCCCACCAATTTAAAGTATTAGGAACTATCCCACCATCACTGACGGCGCTTCTAATAAAAATGTTTGAAGCATCTATTCTTGTTTGCATTTCCCTGAATACTCTGTCCTGAATTTCATCTAATACATGTCTCCAAATATCAAATCGAACTGCAGGGTATTTTGGATTAATTAACAACCATATAGGATAAGCTCGATCTCCTAATTCTCTCTGCATATTGTCACCTTCAGATAGAGTATTATAGAAAGCTAAGCGGGACATATCGAACCCCACCTTTCGTATTTTGTACGGTTATGACTATCGGTTTAATGACGATCAAATACCTTAGCAGCGTTCAAGGCAGCTTCAATTGACATTGAGCTAGCTTGAGTTTTCGTCCTCTAACCTCCTTCAGTTTTATGTGTGACTTTGATCACAATCAAAGATTATCATTATGGACACAATTATGTCTATACAGTATCAATATGTTCTTAATTAATATAATTTATGGACACTTATTGAGCTTGAAGATCCTCGGTGGTTATTAGGTGATAATGCTAGTAGATGAAGGCAACTGGAAGGAACTCGCTAAACTTGTAGTTTGATCGGGTTTCTTTTACGTCTCCAGAACATCCTTGTACAGGGACACCCGGCCATCCGTGGCCAACGCATAAGTGTTATTATGGCAACCGCCTGCGCCTACGGCTTCTTCGTTAAGTTAACGGGCGAAGACAGTGTCTGCAAGAAGGACTAATACGTGCGAAGACAGTGTCTTCGTGTGGGCGCTAACCAAGTTTTCAAAATAACCAAAATTTAACACAAACTTCACCAAATGTTCACCAAATAGGAAACAATTATGTAGTACACTTAGAGTATAATTAACATACAAGTCAATGACGATCATAGAAAGGAGAGAAGTACTTAGCCTTTGGCTAGTACGATTAAGTGAGACATTTTGATTATTTATCTAAAGAGGGCATGGAAGCCATTTTCTTTAAATCTCCAGAGTTTTTTGATAAAGAAACTCCCCGAGCAGTTCTTTCCCATGCGCTAGGTGCGACGCTCTATATGCCAGGGACCAGAGAAACTATTGCGAAAGATATAATCTCTAAAAAAAATATGGGACTTGTATCGACCGTGTTATGTCTAGAAGATTCGATCGGGGATGCTGAGGTACCCTTTGCAGAGGGCAATCTTACAACCCAAGTCAAAGAGATTCATAGGGCTTCAAACAACCAGGAGATCGAGTCTGTTGATCTTCCCCTTATCTTTATTCGGGTTCGCACTCCAGAACAAATTCTGAGACTCACTGAAAGAATGGGAGACAGCGCGAAGCTTATCGCAGGTTTCATCTTTCCAAAATTCACGTCGGAAAGTTATAAATATTTTGAAGTCATCAAGAGTGTCAATAATCAATCAACAGGACCTTTTTACGGGATGCCAATTATAGAGAGTTCCCAAGCGATTTATCGCGAATCACGTATCCATGAATTGATGGAAACTAAGCGACTCTTAGATTCCTATCATGACTTAGTCCTAAATATTCGAATCGGGGCGACAGATTTTTCCGGCTATTATGGAATCCGCCGAGGACCCGATGTGACCATCTATGATATTACAGTGATACGTGATTGCATCGCAGATATTCTTAATATTTTTGGACGTGTTGACAGCGATTATGTAGTCTCTGGACCTGTTTGGGAGTATTTCTCAAATGGAGGGAGATTACTCAAACCTCAGCTTCGCAAGAGTCCGTTTGAAGAATTTCACGATATCGATGGGAATAATAGAACTAAGATAAGAAGCCAGTTATTAAATAAATATGTTGATGGTTTAATCCGGGAGGTAATTTTAGACAAGGAAAATGGAATAATCGGAAAAACCATCATTCATCCGAGTCATATCATACCTGTTCAATCATTATACATTGTCGGGCATGAAGAATACTTAGACGCTTTAAATATTATAGAAAACAGTCAAGGCTTGCAAGGTGTCCTGAAAAGCCACTATACTAATAAAATGAATGAAATTAAACCTCATTTTAAATGGGCTAAAAAAATATTGTTAAGAGCAAGGAATTATGGAGTATTTCATGAGCAACACAATTTCATCAGCCTCTTTACCGAAGATATACACGTATAACCTAGAAGGGCAAAGGGTATCCGTTATCTTGAACAGCAATCCCTATGATTTCGACCCTAAGACATTGTTTTCATTAGCAGCTAGAAAAAACAAGAAACGAGGGTTTTTATTTGTAAGTAATATTCTTGGCAAACATGTGCCTGTAGACCCTTTTGTGCCTCTGCTTGCAGGGATTGCTCTTGCTGTTCAATTCATGCACAAGATACATGATGTGAATCATGTCGATACCTATGCTATTATGCAGGCTCTTGAGAGTAATGAGGATACTAGAAAAGTTTATGAAACTGTTATAACTAGATCGCAAGTTGTTCTTCCTGAGGAAACGTTATTCATTGGTTTCGCTGAAACAGCAACAGGACTTGGGCATGCCGCATTTAGCGTGTTTGATAATGCGCACTACCTTCATACGACACGTGAACAGATACCGCTTTTGCCCTCTGAACTTGATTTTAATGAAGATCATTCCCATGCTGTTAATCATCGCTGTTATCCGTCGGACCCTGAGTTACTTAGAAATCCAAAAATTATTGTTCTAGTTGATGATGAGATAACAACGGGAAATACAGCTTTAAATATTATTCGGGCAATACATTATAAATTTCCTAAAACGGACTACGTTGTCTTATCACTTTTAGATTGGAGGACGACAGAAGACCGAGCAAATTTTAGTAAACTAGAGCAACAGCTGGGCATTAGAATTCATACGATTTCACTTTTAGAGGGGGAAATAGAGATAAGCGGTGACCCTTATAGTGAGCAAATAGATCAATTAAACCCTGTGTTAGAGTCTGATAGCGCTGATGAACTCCATGTTTTGAAAGAACAGAGATTTATTGACCTACAAGATTTGGTCACGGTCTTTTCAGAAGATTTAACAGGATATAAAAATCTTTCACCCTATCTAAAATTAACGGGGAGATTTGGACTGTCAAGCAGGGAGAACCAGGAAGTTCTACCTTTAGCAAGGGACATTGGCGAAGCGCTAAAATGCGACAGGGTAGGTGTAAAGACGCTTTGTTTAGGAACCGGCGAATTCATGTATTTTCCTATGCTCATATCAGCCTATATGGGAAAAGGAATAAGCTATCATTCCACTACGAGAAGTCCGATCTATTCTTTTCCTAAACCTCAATACGCGATTCAAAATGGATTTGCTTATACAAGTCCTGATGATTCGAATATTACTAATTATGTTTATAACATCCCCTTAAACTATTATGATGAGGTGTATTTGTTTTTTGAAAGGGAAGTTAGTCACGAGCGATTAATGCCCATGTTAAATGTCTTTCGTAATATAGGTATTCCGCGATTAGTTTTAGTTATAGGTGCTTCTTTAAGAGCCTATAATAAATAGGTTCTGTTAAACTGCTCTTTTAAAATATAAGGAGAAGAGGTGGCCGTTAGGTGATCGATATACACTTTTCTCACCGTATTCCTGCTCCTGAACTAATGGGATGTTATAATTCAAAAGATGTCATCTTTTTACTCAAAAATCTTAATGGGTTATTGGAGGAGACAGATCTCCAAACTCGTGAGCAAAGAATTCAGTCTGGCGGTCATTATTCTGAAATGCTTCCGATTGAATATGAACCAACTAAAGACTACCTCAATCTATTTCACCAAACACTTTGTGAGAGTGCGGCTAAAGTCGCCGAAGCGGTGGGGATAGTATCAGAGCGTATCTTAGAAAAAAACGGACCAAAGATGGTTCTTGTTTCTCTAGCTCGAGCAGGAACCCCCATCGGGATCCTAATTAAACGCTATCTTTTAGAAAAGCATGCCTTAGATTTACCTCACTATAGTATTTCAATTATTCGAGGTAGGGGTATCGATGAAAATGCTCTACTATATATTCTTCAGAATCACACAAAATCAAAGATCCAGTTTATTGATGGTTGGACTGGTAAGGGGACCATAACTAGGGTTTTGAGTCAGGGGTGCTTAGAGTTTAACACTAAATACGAGTGCGATTTAGATGATGACCTAGCAGTCCTTGCTGATCCAGGTTACTGTGTAAAAACCTTTGGAACGAGAGAAGACTTTTTGATTCCTAGTGCTTGTTTGAATTCAACCGTCTCAGGGTTGGTTAGTCGAACCGTATTTCGAAAAGATCTAATCGGAGAAAAAGAATTTCACGGAGCTAGATTTTATGAAGAACTCCATAAAATAGAGGTTTCCAATCTCTTCGTTGATACTATTTCAAGGGAGTTTAAAATGCTCAAGCTAGCAAACTTAGGATTTCGGGATATCTATGATAATGCTGAGGTCTCTTGGCAAGGGCTAAAATCCTTAACCTATATCAAGCAGAAATATGGGATTGAGGATATTAACTTTATTAAACCAGGCATTGGAGAAACAACAAGGGTTCTTTTAAGGCGGTTACCGGAAAGAGTTCTAGTTGATAATATTGAGAACTCTAGCTTAAAACATATTCTGCTGCTGTGTAAGGATAAAGGAGTACCAGTTGAGGAATATCCTCATCTTACCTATTCATGTTGCGGCATTGTGAAGCAGATATCATGATGAAAACAATAATGTTTGCGAGCGATCTCGACCAAACCTTGATTTACTCATATCGAACATTTATGAATGAAAAAGTTGACGAACCAATTCGACCCCTTGAATGGTTAGATGATCGGTATATTTCTTATATGACGCAATACTCCTTAAGTAAATTAAAGGAGATTTCCCGAGAATTACTTTTTGTCCCTGTAACAACTCGTACTAAACTTCAATATCAGCGTATAGATTTTCGTGAATATGACATCTCATATCAATACGCAGTAACTAGTAATGGTGGGACAATCTTTAATATGGGCATTGAAGATCAAGACTGGATGCAACAGGTCTCAAATGGTAGAAATAATTGTCTGGCCGCTGAGGATCTCATCAGTAAGTTTAATGAAATCAGACACCCCTCATGGGTAATCAAAGATTCCGGTAAACTAGCTGATGATTTGTTCTATTACTGTTTGATTGAACGAGAAAAAATCCCTCTCGGAGAGTTAGCTGCTTTCAAACTCTGGGCGAGAGAAAATAACTGGGAGTTATCAGTTCAAGGGAGAAAACTTTATTTAGTTCCCATAAATGTCAACAAAAAAGCAGCCATTCAATATATCAAGGAAAAGGAAAGAATTGATCAGGTTGTAGCTGCTGGGGATTCGTTGCTTGATTTTGATATGCTTAAAGCAGCGGATTTTGCTATTGCGCCTGCACATGGGGAACTGTATTCGCTTTATTTGCAGAGGATTTCCGGCTTGGAAAAGATTAGATTTACTCAAAAAGGCGGAATTAAAGCTGGAGAAGAGATTTTAGAATATGTGGCGGAGTCAGTGTCCCAGAAGTTAGTGGTATAAATTGCGCATTAATTGTACAGTATATAAATGCAAATGGTAAACATTGGATGGAGAGGTAAAATGAAGAACATGTCAAAGATCAAAGAATCAAGTAAATGCTTAGGTCGCAAAGATGTGAAAGTTATGTGAACATTACAATTTGGCTATTTTCCCAAAGCTTTCCTGTGATAAGATAAAAGTATTCCATTATTTTCACGCTCTGACTGATGAAAATAAAGGAAATAATCAAGAAGTAGAGAAAACAGATGATATAATACGGGTTATGTAAAAAAGGGGGATTCATAGTGGGAATTAGTTTGCAAAAAGGACAAAAGATTGACTTAACTAAAGGAAATCCTGGCTTATCAAAAATCATGGTGGGTTTAGGATGGGACGAGGTATCAAAACCAAAATCGGGTGGTCTTCTTGGCGGTCTTTTTGGAGGTGGAGGAGCTGGTGCCGCAATTGACTGTGATGCGTCTGCAATCCTTCTCGACGACCAAAATAAGCTCACAGCTAAAGATCGTTTGGTCTACTTTGGCAATCTGCAAAGTGGTGACAAAAGTGTAAAACATAGTGGAGATAATCTAACGGGTGCTGGTGATGGAGACGATGAACAAATTAATGTAGAACTAAGTAGTGTTCCGAGTAGTGTCCAAAAAATCGTTTTTGTGGTCAATATTTACGATTGCGTGAAACGTAAACAGGACTTTGGACTGATTGCCAATGCCTTCATAAGGGTTGTCAATCCTGTTAATGGACAAGAATTTTGTCGGTTCAATTTAACAGAAAGTTATGCCGGTAAAACGAGCTTAGTGGTTGCAGAAGTTTATCGTCATAATAATGAATGGAAATTCGCCGCAGTCGGCGAGGGCACGAATGATGCATCCTTAAGTGAGCTCATCCGTCGATACCAATAATTAAGTTAAGGGGGATAACACAATGGCAATTAGTTTGCAAAAGGGTCAAAAGGTAGATCTCACCAAATCAAATCCGGGTCTTACAAAAATCATTATTGGTTTGGGGTGGGACGTCAACAAGTATGATGGCGGAAAAGATTTCGATTTAGATTCTTCCGTATTCATGCTAAATCCTGAAGGAAAAGTTGCCGATGAAAAGAACTTTGTCTTTTTTAACAACCCAAAGAGCCCTGATGGTTCAGTGACACATACTGGCGACAATCGTTCTGGCGCTGGTGAAGGAGATGATGAGCAAATTAAAGTTGACCTTGCACTCGTTTCTAGTGGTGTCGCCAAGATCACCTTTGGGATTACGATCCACGAGGCTCAAGATCGAAATCAGAACTTTGGACAAGTTTCCAACGCATATGTACGCGTTTTAAACGAAGCGTCAGGGGAAGAATTAATTCGTTACGACCTCGGTGAAGATTTCTCGGTCGAGACTGCAGTTGTTGTTGGCGAGCTTTATCGCAATAATGCCGAATGGAAGTTTAATGCCATCGGTAGCGGTTACCAAAACGGGTTAGCCGGATTGTGTAAAGATTTCGGATTAGACGTATAAGTCGGAGGTCAGAACCCAGAGGTCGGATGAGTTTAGAGTTATTTCTTCTGAAGATTTACTTAGCTGAATCGGTTTTCTAACTTCAATTTAATATACAGATATCTCCTAAATAAATAATAAGAGGTGTTTTTATGGCAGTCATTAGTCTTCAAAAAGGACAAAAGATTGACTTAACTAAGGGAAACCCCGGTCTAACGAAGATCATTGTCGGATTAGGTTGGGATACCAACAAGTATTCTGGCGGGTCGGATTTTGACCTGGATGCCTCGGTCTTCTTACTTGATAAAAATGGTAAAGCCGGTGGTATTGAAGATTTCATATATTACAACAACCTCGTTGGGGGTAACGGATCAGTACAACATACAGGTGACAATCTTACTGGAGCAGGTGATGGAGATGATGAACAAGTTAATGTTGATCTGGCCACTGTACCTGCACATGTAGAAAAAATCGCCTTTACTGTTACAATTCATGATGCGGCACAAAGATCACAGAACTTTGGTCAAGTATCAAATGCATTTGTTCGCGTTGTAAACGAAACCAATGGACAAGAAGTCATGCGGTATGATTTAGGTGAAGACTTCTCTGTAGAAACAGCGCTTGTAGTTTGTGAACTGTACCGTCATCAAGGGGAATGGAAGTTCAATGCTGTCGGTAGTGGTTTCTCAGGTGGATTGTCAGCTCTTTGCGCAAACTATGGTTTACAAGTAGGCTAAATTCGCATATGTTTTAAGAGGCGTATCCATGGGGAGCGCCTCTTTTGAATACACCCATGCCTATATAGCGGTATCACTAATGAATGAAGGACCCTATTATCTAGTCGGAAAGTATAAGTGAAAAACTAAGGCTACCTGCAGTGCACATATACGCGTTTAATATGTCGATGGGCTGTAAAACGGGGCAATCCTTTTAACACGATTAATCTGTTAAAAAGGATTGCCCCATTTTACTCCAGAAGGTCTTGAGCAAAAGGATTTGATATGTATCTTGTAAATATTGGTGTTATTAAAAATAATCCCCGAAGCCCGCAAAATACGCTCCAGGGATTATTTAATTAAAAAAATTATTATAGATCAATTGGATTATAGCATGACATCCGTAGAAAAACAGTCCAAAGTTAAAACTTAATATTCATCTCTTTAATCTTACGATAGAGTGTATTTCGTCCAATTCCCAGGATTTTAGCTGCTGGTGCGATTTTTCCTTTGGTTTGGGTTAGTGCATAGAGGATCGTCTGTTTAGCTTGTTGAGTTAGTAAGGTTTCGGTTGAGGGTTCGGACTTGGAAACGGACTGCTTAAGTTCATCCGGCAAGTCTGCTACGGTAAGAATTAAGTTATCGGCTAAAGCTACCATGCTCTCAATGCAGTTCTCCAGTTCCCGGACATTGCCAGGCCAAGTGTGAGCTAATAAATACGCATATACTTCTTCTTGAATCCCCAAGAGTGGACTTCCAAAAGATTCACATGCTTTACGGATGAAATGGAGGACTAAATCACGGATGTCTTCAGAACGTTCGCGCAGTGGAGGTAATTCTATGGTGACGACTTTGAGACGATAGAATAAATCTAAGCGGAATTGTTCTGTCTCAACTAAGTGGCTAAGGTCTTTGTGCGTAGCGGTAACGACCCTAACATCAATTTTTGTAGCTTTTGTATCGCCAATTCGAGATACTTCCTTTTCTTGAAGCACTCGAAGGAGTGCCGCTTGTACATTCAAAGGCATGTCTCCAATTTCGTCGAGGAAAATAGTCCCTTTGTCCGCTAATTCAAATTTCCCGGGTTTCCCGCCTCGGCGTGCTCCAGTGAAGGCACCCTCAACATAGCCAAATAACTCGCTTTCAATCAGTGTAGAAGATAGTGAGGCACAGTTCAAAGCAACGAATGGTCCTTCGCGACGTGGACTAAGTTGATGAATTGTCCGAGCAATTATTTCCTTACCTGTCCCGCTTTCTCCGTGAATGAGCACGGAAGAGTGGGTTGCGGCGACTTTCGAGGTTCGTGCCAGAGCGCGCTGCGAGAGCTGGCTACGTCCTACCCATAAGGTATTGGACGGAGATTCCTGAGCGATTTGAAGCGTTCCTACTGCACCTAATGGTTGGCCGGCTTCGGTGACCACACGATTTAAGTGAGAGGAAATTTCTTTCCCTGCGCGATCTTTTAAACGGAGATCCAGAGAATGTCCACTTAACATCCACCCTTTCGGTGAATTGAAGATGTCTCTGGCGAGTTGCCCAATGATGTCTTCTTGTCTGCGTCCAAGTAGTGAAGCACCGAGAGCGTTGATGTTAGTAATGATGCCGTTGTGATCAATGGCCAGAAATCCTTGTTGTAAAAGTGAAGAAGCCAACTTAGCTCCTTCTTGGTAAAACTTCAGTTCATTCTCTAGCTCAAAAAGTCGCAAGTTTTTCTCAATCATATTTGCACCCATTATCGCGATGGTTAAAATCTTTTCACGGTCTCGACTAGCTTCCCCACTAATATCTAAAACACCTATTGGGGCTCCCTTGCTGTCTTGAATCGGGGCAGCCCAACATGCTAAAAACTGGTTATCGTGTACAAAATGCTCCCATCCGAAGACGGAGATGGGAGCGTTATCACGTAGAGCAGTGCCGATGGCATTGGTTCCTCGGATTTCTTCACGCCAACTGGCGCCAGGACTTAAATTCACCTTTTGGGCTTTACTCATAAAGGGGGCGTCGCCAATGGCTTCCATGATGTAGCCATCGTTATCTCCCAGCAAGACAGTATAATTCGTACTTCCAAGCAAACTGAAAATGTAAGGCAAAACTGTTTCACCCGCACGGATTAGGGAGTCTTGAGCCTCTCGGCGTTCACTAAGACGCAGCGTAGACAGAATGTCCTGATTAGAAATTAACTTATGGTCTACTTGATATTCTAGGCTTCTCTGCCAGGAACGATAGATGGAAGGAGTGACTTCGGATTCGACGCTTTCGCCATTAATAAATCGCTTCCAATGGTTATCCATATAGCGCATTCCCTCCTTTAGGCATAGTATTTTTTTATCCTTACGATTGTCAGAATACCATATCTGTTTCAATCAAACAACAGGTTGGATGGAAGTAGACTCTCAGAAAGTGTTTCATATTGGAGCATAAGTATTGGTAAAATGGTCAAATACAGAACAACTAGTAATATTGAGTAGTTTTAAAACCTTGTAGCTGTCTTTTCCTGAATACAATTGAGTTTGATATAGTTGGTTTTAGTAAGTTTTGATTTGTTTTAGATAGAAACGGTATATTAAAAACAATAATTGCAAGATCAATTCTCAAAATTTTGTTTAATTTTAGAGTTTTAAACATTTGGTATGATAATTGCTATATAATTATGAGTAAGACCACTTTAGGGTTAGTTAATAGTTTAATTCCTGAAGAAAACGTGTAGCGGAGAAAAAAGAAAACGAGGAGGAAGATTCATGGGTGGCTATACAGGAAAAGTTTTGCGAATCAATCTAACGGAAGGAAGAATCAGTACTGAACCGTTAAACACGGAACTTGCGAAAAAATATTTAAGTGGGCGTGGACTAGCAGGAAAAATGTTTACAGATGAGGTGCCAGCAGACGTTGACGCCCTTTCTCCCGAGAATAAGTTGATTATTGCCACAGGTGCACTAACGGGAACGAACGCTCCTACATCCGGACGATATATGGTTGTGACAAAATCCCCACTGAATGGAGTTATTGCTGCTTCGAACTCCGGAGGACAATGGGGAGCTCATCTCAAGTTCGCTGGATATGATATGGTGATTTTAGAAGGTAAGGCTGACCGTCCGGTTTATATTAGTATTCATGATGACTTAGTAGAAATTAAAGAGGCTGCTCATGTTTGGGGCAAGGATGTCTATGTCACAACCGATACACTAAAACAGGAATTTGGGGATGACAAAGCGAAAGTTTTATCCATCGGTCCAGCCGGTGAAAAACTTTCCTTAATTGCATCAGTTATGAATGATCTATATCGTGCTGCAGGGCGTAGTGGAGTCGGTGCAGTCATGGGATCAAAGAATGTTAAAGCAATCTTAGTCCGTGGAACAGGTAAGGTAGAAAATGCGAACCCTGATGAAATGAAAAATGTCCTGAGCGCTACAATAGGTAAGCTTAGAGAAAATGGCGTAACTGGTCAAGGTCTGCCCACATACGGTACGGCAATACTTGTTAATATTATTAACGAAAGTGGGATATACCCGGTCAATAACTTCCAAGAATCCTATGATCCCGATGCTGATCTGATCAGTGGAGAAACTATGACTGCCAAACACTTGATTAGAAAAGATCCCTGTTATCGCTGTCCCATCGCTTGTGGTCGCTATAGTAAATGGGAGGGCGGAGAAGGCGCTGGCCCTGAGTATGAAACTGTATGGGTCCTTGGTTCCAACGCTGGTATCCATGATTTTAATGCGATTCATAAGGCCAATGACTTATGTAACAAGTATGGTCTAGACACTATTTCTGTCGGTGCTACAATTGCTGCAGGTATGGAACTAGTACAGAGGGGCTATATTAAACAAGAAGAACTAGACGGTACACCACTGGAGTTTGGAAATGCTGAAGGAATGGTTGAATGGGTGCGTAAAATCGCTTTTGCTGAAGGACTAGGTGCCAAAATGGCTTTAGGTTCTTATCGCTTAGCGGAAAGTTATGGCGCTCCGGAATTGTCCATGTCTGTGAAAAAGTTAGAACTTCCAGCCTATGATCCACGAGGGGTACAGGGTCAAGGTCTTCAATTCGCTACCAGTAATCGTGGCGGCTGCCATGTTCGAGGGTATTTGATTTCCCCGGAAATCATAGGAATGCCTGAAAAACTAGATCGTACATCCATCGAGGGGAAAGCAACTTGGGTCAAGATCTTCCAAGATCTTACGGCTGTGATTGACTCCCTGGGTCTCTGTTTATTTTCCTCCTTTGCCCTGGGTCTTTCGGACTACACAGCCTTGGTAAATGCTGTTACCGGTTTCAATTATACAGATGAGGAACTCCTTGCTTGTGGAGAGCGGATCTGGAACAATGAACGCTTACACAATTTAAAGGTCGGATACTCTACGGCAGAAGACACTCTGCCTAAACGATTATTAAATGATCCAATTCCAGATGGGCCATCGAAAGGACAAGTACTAAGGCTAGCAGAACTTCTGCCTCAGTATTACACTGAGCGTGGATGGGATGTAGCAGGAGTCCCAACACCTGAACGTCTAAACAGTCTGGGAATGTAGTCTTGGGGGTTTCGAGGGACTTCGCTTGTTGAATCTGTAGTTACTCTCAGCTTTGTGGAGTAAATCCATGGATAAGTTATTGAGGGGGGCCTTTTAGGAGGCCCCTCTTTCAAGTACCATGGTATAATAGAGAAAATATAACTCAATCAACAAAGTAATCAAACCTTCTAAGTCTAATTATTGAGAGGGGGAACCACCAGAGTGCGTGTGACGGTTAAACTCTTTGCCACCTTTCGAGACGGTCGTTTTAAAGTCGAAGAGAGGGATTTACCAGACGATAGCCGTGTGGTAGATGTTCTTTTACCGATGAATATTTCACCTGAGGAAGTGGCTATTTGCCTTGTTAACGGGCGGGATGTCAATGAGCAGCACGTATTAAACGATGGAGATACCATTGCACTCTTCCCACCAGTGGGGGGGGGTTAAATGAAATTCGAGGGTCGTTATAAGCGTAATAGTAAAACCTTTTCTGAGCTGGATCAGCTCAAGCTGGCTGCTTCAAGTGTTGCGATTGTGGGTTGTGGCGGACTTGGCGGATATATTGCTGAAGAGTACGCCCGAATCGGGGTCGGACGATTAGTGCTTATTGATGGCGATCGTTTGGAGGTTAGCAATCTTAACCGCCAGATTATGGCGACAGAACTTAACTTAGGACAGTGGAAAGTAGAAGCCGCTCAGGAGAGACTGCAAAGTGTTAATTCTGAGCTGCGAGTCGACATTGTGAAAGGTTGGTTTGAAGAAGATAGGGGTGCTGAATTATTTCGGGAAGTCGATCTTGTCTGCGACGGCCTTGATTCGTTACAAGCACGGGTTGGGTTGGAACGAGTTTGTCATCAAATGGAGTTACCGCTGGTGTTTGCAAGCATCGCAAGCTGGTTTGGTCAACTTGGAGTCAGCTTGCCCGGAGATCATAGTGTTGCGAGGCTATATGGACGCGCTGATAAGGGTGTCGAGAGTACCTGGGGTAATCCTGTGTTTACGCCAGCCGTCTTGGCAAGCCTAAGTGTGGCAGAAGGGGTAAAGTTACTGGTCGGACGCCAGCCCTCCTTGCGTCATGCTTGGTTGCAGGTTGATTTACTGACAATGGAATTTGAACGATTTGAAATTCCAGAACTACAATTGATCACGAAAGGTGTAATGAACCATGGCTAGCAGTAGCGAATTATTTAAAGTCAAAACGTTGGCTGAAGCAATTGATATAATTAAGCCCTATGTACATGATTATTATCAGCGCGTAGAAACGATTCCTTTGGCTGATTCGCTGGGGCGAATTCTCACTCAAGCTATTCCTGCCACCTGCACATTACCTCATTTTCGCAAGTCCACGATGGATGGAATGGCCGTTCGGGCAACAGATACCTTTGGAGCGAGTGAAAGTATGCCGGCGTTACTTCAATGTCATGGGGAAGTTCGGATGGGTGAAGCGCCACAGGAACCTTTGGGGCAGGGTAGCGGAATACTAATGCCTACAGGTGGGATGCTGCCTGAGGGAGCGGATGCAGTCGTAATGATTGAACATCTCGAACATTTTGGCGAACAACTCTATGGGGTTACTAAGGCCGTTGCCCCAGGAGAAAATCTGATTGATATTGGAGAAGACTTGATCGAAGGAGAAGTCATCCTTCAAAAATTTACTCGAATTAGAGCGCAGGAAATGGGACTCCTAGCTTCCCAAGGAATATTACAAGTCCCAGTGTTGCCCCGTTTTCGGGTAGGGATTTTATCAACAGGAGATGAAATTATTTCGCCGGAACAAGAACCAAAACCTGGACAGTCAAGGGATATTAATGGCTATACGTTGCTTGGACAGGCACTGGCGGGAGGTGCGGAAGCTCGTTATTATGGTATTGTGCACGATGATCTCGAAGCACTCCGTGCTGTTTTAACTCAAATGTTAGAGGAAAATGATATTGTGTTGCTTTCAGGTGGAAGCTCAGTAGGAACACGGGATCTGTCTGCACAGCTCATTAGTGAACTAGGAAAGCCGGGACTATTATTTCATGGTTTAGCTCTACGACCAGGCAAGCCTACAATTGGAGGGGTCGTGGATGGCAAACTGATCTTTGGGCTACCGGGACATCCCGCTTCAGCGATGATTGTTTTTGAAGCATTAATTCGTCCATGGTTGGATGGGTCAGTCTTATATTCCAAATCTGTTCCCTTGCTAAAGGGAACATTAACTCAAAATTTATATTCTGGAAGTGGCCGTGAAGAGTTTGTTCGTGTGCAACTCGTACCTGACGGAGAGGAATGGAAGGTAGAACCGATTCGAGGTAAGTCTGGCCTCATTCGAACGATGGTCTTGGCTGATGGGTTAGTGCATATTCAGATAAATACTGAAGGTATTGAAGCAGGTAAAGAGGTTTTTTTCCGGCCTTTGCGTTGATTATAGAATAATAGAATGGAATGAGGAGGTAAAATAAACTGTGGAACGCCAAATATATCTTGAAAACAAGGCTTGGCAAGAGGGATTGGCTTTAATGATGGAAAAGCTAGCTGAGCGCTGTGTTCCAAAGAATGAGTCTGTTGATGTACGTTCATCACTTCATAGAATCACCGGTTCGATTGTTCGGGCCAGACGTAGTTCACCTCATTTTGCGGCATCAGCCATGGACGGATATGCCATTCGTGCCAAGGATACTCACGGAATCTCGGAGCGGGAGCCGCGGTGGTTAGAACTTGGAAACCAAGCAATTCAAGTCGATACAGGAGATCCTGTTCCTGAGGGAATGGACGCCGTAGTCATGTTAGAAGATGTTTTGGAATCGGGTGAGCGTGGAATCTTACTTCAAACTCCCGTAGTTCCCTGGAATCATGTGCGACCAGTAGGAGAGGACATTGTGGAAGGGGAAGTACTTCTACCCATTCATCATCGCATTCGCCCCCAAGATCAAGGAGCCTTGCTCGCTGGAGGGGTTTTGCAAGTTGAAGTTCGCTGTAAGCCGCGGGTAGGAATTTTGCCTACAGGGGATGAAATCCGCCCACCTGAGGCAGTTCTTCAAGTAGGAGAGATAGTCGATAGTAACTCTACCGTCCTTGCATCCTTAGTCGAAGAATGGGGTGGGACGGCTAAAATTTGGCCGATAACACCTGATCAACCTGAAAAGCTGGAAAACGCTATTCTAGAAATGGCAGCATCTCAAGATATTCTGGTCATCATTGCTGGCTCCTCCCAAGGACGAGATGATTATACCTCCCACATGGTACAAAAGCATGGGACACTGTATTTGCACGGCGTAGCGATCAAACCAGGCAAACCAGTGGTCTTAGGGGAAGTTCAAGGAAAGCCAACCTTTGGCATACCGGGTTACCCGGTGTCAACTTATTTGACGGCGCATTTGTTCTTAGAGCCTTGGGTTAATCATTTACAGGGTTTATCAAAAGGCATACCCACTAGGCTAGATGCCGTGATCAGCAAGAAAGTCTTTTCCTCGTTAGGCAGTGAAGAATTTGTGCGCGTTAAGGTAGGGAAGGTTGGAGATCGTTGGGTTGCTGCCCCATTGAGTCGGGGCGCAGGGGTGACCATGAGTTTAGTTAGAGCGGACGGAATGATCCGAGTTCCACGTTTACAAGAAGGGTTTCATGAGGGAGAGACCGTACCCGTTGATCTATTGCGACCCGTCTCAGAGCTTGAAGATACTCTAGTATGCATTGGGTCTCATGATTTGACTCTCGATCTTTTGAGCAGTCATATGAAGTCTAGGGACGGGAGAGGGACACTTGCCTCAGCTCATGTAGGGAGTCTAGCCGGAATTCTATCCCTGCGCAAAGGGGAAGCCCATTTTGCGGGAATTCATTTGCTTGACCCTGAAACGGGCGAGTACAATCGTTCATATCTACAGCGTTTCTTGCCAGGCCGAGATGTCGCTTTGATGAATTTAGTGTATCGGACTCAAGTCCTTATCGTACCGAAGGGAAACCCTCTAAACATTAAGACACTTGAGGATCTAGCTAAGCCCGGTGTACGCTTTATCAATCGTCAGGGTGGCTCTGGAACGCGGGTGCTATTGGATTATCTGCTTCAGAAGCAAGGTTTGGGCAAAGAGCAAATTCTAGGTTATGAGCGGGAGGAATTCACTCACTTAGCTGTTGCCGTAGCGGTCGCCTCGGGAGCAGCTGATGTCGGGTTAGGAATTCAAAGTGCCGCGGAAGCCCTAGGGTTGGACTACGTGCTGGTCGGAGAAGAACGTTATGATCTGGCGATTCCAAAAGAATTCCTAGAGGAACCCCGTATGAAAGCTATGATTGAGGTCATTCAAAGCAGAGCATTTCAAGAGGATGTTCTGGCGCTTGGTGGGTATGATGTCCGAGAGATGGGGGTTTTTTGCGGTTGAAACGTTTAGTTTAAAAAATCTAGGTATGAAAGAATGTTTAATACGACAAATGCTTTTAGTTGCATTTGTCGTATTTTTGTGAGCAAAACTAGTCAATGACAGAAAGTGTTCATAAATGGTGCGTTTATTACAACGAGTGTATCGAATTGGAGCACTAGACTAGGAGGAAATATAGTTAACTTTAAATCATTTAGATAAGTAGCTATTATAATGCCTTGAAACTAGGTATAAGAACAGACTAATCAAATAATTCTGACTGTTTGGCATAAGTCTTGCAATATTAAATTAAAGATAGCCGATTATGGCAATAATATTACTTGCCAAAAGAACTTGCAAAACAATAAAAAGAATGGGAGGAACGAATATGTCAGTTATTCATCAAGTATATGGGTACTTCATGCCAACAGTAAACCTTATGGGAGCCGGAGCCGCTCAAGAAACAGGAAAGCAAGCAAAATTACTGGGTGGGAAAAAGGTATTACTGGTGACCGATGCCTATCTCGAAAAAATTGGTATGGCTCAGGAAATTGCTGATATTATTGAAATAGAAGGAGTCAAAGTAATAATTTATAGCGGTGCTGAACCCAATCCGACTGATAAAAACGTACATGATGGATTTGACATCTATACTAAAGAAGGCTGTGACTTAATTGTATCCGTAGGCGGAGGATCTTCACATGACTGTGCCAAAGGAATTGGGCTTGTTGCAGGAAATGGCGGAAGAATTAACGACTATGAAGGCGTGGATAAATCCCCCTTGCCCATGGCTCCAATGATTGCTATTAACACCACCGCTGGTACGGCTGCTGAAATGACAAGATTCTGTATTATCACGGATGAGGCACGGCATATAAAAATGGCCATCGTTGATTGGCACGTAACCCCGAATGTCTCGATTAATGATCCCTTGTTAATGATGAAACAACCTCCAAGTTTAACCGCCGCTACCGGAATGGATGCACTTACCCATGCCGTTGAGGCGTATGTTTCCACGATCGCCACACCAGTGACAGATTCCGCTGCCTTAATGGCTTTTAAATTAATTCCTAAATATTTACGTCGCGCCGTGGCGAATGGCGATGATTTTGAAGCACGTGAACAAATGGCTTATGCACAATTATTAGCGGGTATGGCTTTTAATAACGCCAGTTTAGGTTATGTTCATGCAATGGCTCATCAATTAGGTGGATTTTATAATTTACCTCATGGTGTATGTAATGCAATTCTTCTCCCTCACGTTTCACGCTTCAACATGATTGGCAATCTTGAACGTTTCGCGGAGATCGCTGTAGCGATGGGTGAAAACATTGATGGACTATCTACCAGAGATGCAGCGGAAAAATGCTTAACTGCAATCGCCACATTATCTGCTGATGTCGGAATTCCTTCTGGGCTAAATGCATTAGATGTAAAAGAAGAAGACTTAGCTCTGATGGCAGGAAATGCGAAATTAGATGCTTGTCAATTCACCAATCCTCGCACGGCGACACTTGAACAAGTGATTCAAATCTATAAAAATGCGATGTAATTTGGGCTTTCTGTCAGTATAGTATATAGAAAAGGAAAAGGCACATGGAGAATTCTCCATGTGCCTTTTCCTTTTCTATATGCTTTATCCAAATCGTAAGACTCCCACTTCTACAAGTGGGAGTGGTACACCTTATTCTGCTTCGGTGACGATACTCTCCACAGGAGACTATCGTCACCGAAGACTCGATGTTCAACTTTAGTTGAACGAGTTCACTACTATTTACCGAAAGAGCAGCGCGGATAGATGCAGACAGGACAGTCGAGACAAAGACCACCACTTCCAAGTTTGACAATGTCATAGCGGGTCACTCTCTCTCCTGTGAGCAATCGTGGAGCGACTAAATCGAAGGCGGTTGTCTTAGAATACATGACGCACCCGGGTAATCCCATAATAGGAACATCTCCAATGTAGGCCAGCAAAAACATGGCTCCTGGTAAAACCGGTGAACCGTAAGTGATCAGTTCAGCTCCCATTTCTTTAATGGCTGTGGGGGTGACGTCATCAGGATCGACAGACATGCCACCACTAACTAGAATCATTTCTGCCCCTTGAGCCAGTTGGTCACGAATGCTACTTTGTATCAGGAATACATCATCACCGGCATACGTTTGTTCTAGGACTATTGAACCCCAACTTTCAACTTTAGAACGCAGTACTGGACCAAATTTATCCTGAATTCGTCCATGAAAGACTTCACTTCCAGTTATTACGATCCCCACCTTAAAATGCTTTAGCGGCTTTACTTCCAAGATCGGATTTGGAAATGTTTGGACAATTCTCTCCGCTTCGAGGATTACTTTTTCATCAATCATCAATGGAACGACACGGGTTCCTGCGACTTTGTCACCTTTTTTGACTGGGTAATGATTGTGAAGCGTTGCAAGAATAACCTCTTCTAAAGTATTCAACGCTAAAATACCGTCTTCTAAAGAGTAAAGAAGTCCATCGTGGGCAGCCGTTAGTGTAATTTTTCCTTCTTTGGGTTCGTCAAGGATCAGTCCCGAACCAGATACTGCGTGGGCAAGGCGCTCTGCGGCTTCATTCTCATGAATTAGGCCGGGCTTTTGATCCCAGACGTAAATATGTTCTTTCCCCATATTTAAGAGAACAGAGATATCCTCTTCGCGAATAACATGCCCCTTGCGAAAACGAGGACCTTTAACAACACCAGGAATAATTTGTGTCATGTCATGGATAAGAATGGCACCAACAGAATCACGCACTTTAATTTTTTCCATAGGGATAGCCTCCATTACATTACATTATATAAGCGAGTTGAATAATCTATCGTTTCTATTTTAGTTGAAAGGCCAAGAGTTAGGCGTGTCCATGCAAATGAACTGTTTTATCTTGATGGTATCGCATTCTCAACGGGAGGTCAAGTAGGAGCCAAATGCAGATTGTATAGCATATTGGTACAAGATTTGAAATACCTACAGAACAAGAGTGGCATGATATAACAGAGGAACGGTCAAAGTGAGACAGAAAGATTCGCAACAATGATGCTATACTGATATAATTTTATATAAAAATAGCATAGTGAATAAAAATGCCTTTGAAGTGAAGGCAGTTTTAGGGGGACAAGGCTAATGGATAAACAAGTATACCTTGGACTTAAAAAGGTATTTGAACAAGACTTAGAAGCAGTCCTGATTACTGTAACCAGTGTACTGGGGTCGACACCCCGTAAGCCTGGGGCGAAAATGCTAGTTTTCGTAGATGGGACGACTGTTGGAACCATCGGCGGCGGCTGTGGTGAGGCCGAGGCAAGGCGGGAGGCTCTTAATGCATTTACAGCAAAGGATTCGAAAATTTATCGTTTGAATATGACTGCAGATGTAGTCCAGGAGGAGGGGATGGTCTGCGGGGGAATTATGGAATTATTCATTGAGTATATGGGCAAGCATAGCCCCGTGGAAAAGGCGGATCTTAACAAGGATTATCTCTCAGCTCTAGAACATAATAATCCTATTCTTGTAACAGTGATTCAAACGACAGAGAAAACATGGCTAGGTAATAAGCTTGTTATTAAGACTAGCCAGGAGATTATGGGCGATCTTGGTAAAAAGGAACTGAATAATGTTGCGCTTGAGAAAGGCAAAATAGGGGGCAAAAAATGCCAACCATTATTAATATGTTTAGATTTTGAGTTTAACCTATGTGAAAGCTCATCCCAAAAATTGGCTTACCGATTACTAATAGAGCCTCCGACGACGATTGTACAATTGTTGATTCTAGGCGCAGGACATATTGCTCGGCCACTCGCAACAATGGCCAAAATCGTAGGGTATGAAGTTACTGTCGTCGATGACCGTCCATCCTTTGCTAATTATAGCCGATTTAGTACTGCTGATACGGTAATATGCGCTGACTTTGAACGAGCATTAGAGACTATTAACATAAACCCGCAAACGTTTGTGGTAATTATTACAAGGGGGCATCGTTATGACAAAGTGTGTCTGAAGAAAGTGATTAATCAACCAGCCTCTTATATTGGCATGATAGGTAGTCGAAAAAGAGTTAAATCGTTAATCTCTGAGTTAGAGGAAGATGGGGTATCAAGTGAAGCATTGCAAAAGCTGTATTCTCCTATAGGTCTAAACATTGGGGCAGAGACTCCTGAAGAAATAGCTGTAAGCATTCTCAGTGAGCTAATTAAAGTTCAAAGGGGATTGGATAACAGCAAAATCTAAGATGGGTAGTAAAATGGATAATACTCAAATTTATGTGAAATTCTCGGAATAAGGGGCTGTAACAAACTAAAAAAGTTTTGTTACAGCCCCTTTTGTTATGGGTAATGAATATCGATGGGAGCAGTTCAATGGAAATAGTCTAGTTAGGTGGAGAAGTAGGCAAGGAAACGGTCTACTTCTTCTTTTTGGGGGTTCCTTAAAAGTTCAGTAGGAGGTCCTTCTGCCACCACTTCTCCATTTAGAAGAATCAAGGCCCTATTTGTTAAATGGGAAATGTCTTTAAAATCATGGCTAACTAGGACGGTTGTCGTTTGAGTGGATTTAAAAACTTTAGATAGATCGACGCGTAGTCCTTCTTTGGTAGGTGCGTCTAGGGCTGAAAATGGTTCATCTAGAAACAAAACATCCGGCTCTATAGCAAAGGCTCGTGCAAGGCTCACACGCTGGGCTTCCCCGCCGGAGAGGGAGCGCGCGGATTGTTTAGAAAGATGGATCACCCCAAACTGTTCCAGCCAATAGTCTACTTTTTCTCGAATTTTCCCTTTAGAGAGACCCCGGATTTTGAGTCCCATGGCAACATTGTCAAAGACGCAAGTGTTTAATAAGAGGGACTCCTGAAAGACAATCGCAATTTTGCGACGAATCGAAAGCGGGACCGACTTTGGTATAGATTGACCCTGAAAATAGAGCTGTCCAGAAGTCGGGGTTTCTAGAAAGGCAAGAATTTTTAATAAACTGCTTTTGCCAGAGCCGTTGGGTCCGATTAGTCCAACACATTCTCCAGGCGATAAATGAAAATGAATATTTCGCAATATGAATTTATGGTCCTGTTTCCAGCTTATCTTATGAGCTTCGAGCACATTTAAGGCCCTCCTTGCTGTTTCTGTTGAAGTAAGGTTAAGCCTAATGTAGCCCCATAGGCTAGTAAACATAAGATAATACTTAAGGCAATAGCGATATCGAAGTTGCCCTTGGAGACCTCCAAGACAGTTGCTGTTGTTAGAACACGGGTCTGACCTTCAATATTCCCCCCTACTGCCATAGAAGCCCCGATCTCTGAGACAACAGCCCCAAAACCAGCAATAATTGCAGCAAGTAAGGAATAACGGACTTCTTTAAGAAGTAGCCAAATATATTGGAGGCGAGTGGCACCTAGTGCTCTGATTTGCAGCCTCAGTTTGGGGTTGGTTTGTTGAAGAGCGGCACAGGTTAAGGCGGCGACAATGGGAGAAGCAATGATTGCCTGGGCAATTATTATGGCGGTTGGGGTATACATGATGTTTAAGAAGCCAAAGGGGCCTGAACGCCATAGGAATATTGAGACCCAAAGACCGACGACCACCGGAGGTAAACCCATCCCTGTATTTACGACACTTAAGACAAGTCGACGCCCTGGAAAGGGTTTGAGAGCTAGAATTGTACCGAATGGAATCCCAATAAAAAGGCTTATTAAGGTTCCAGTACCGGATATTTTAAGGGTGAGGAGCGTGATGTCGATCACTTCGGGATCTCCGGTTAGGAGGAGGTGAATGGCGGCTAGGATTCCTTGCCAGATCATTTCCATACGTTATATTTCCCTTTCGATCAAGGATAAAATCGAAGTTCGAACCTGGTTAAGAACCGCAAACTACGGCTTCGAGCCTCAGACTTCGCACGTACATTTATGGTGGTTATTCAGTGGATGACGAAAGTACCTATAGATCCTTCATTTATCCAAATTGTAAGACTCCCACTTCTACAAGGGGGAGTGGTACCCCCCGTACCCTGCTTTGGTGACGATAGTCTCCAGTGGAGAGTATCGCCGAAGCCGCTATCCCCAAAGGAATACCTACCGGCGTAGGATAGAGTATCGCCGAGCCGCCCTCCCAATAGAAACACTTAGCGGCGAAGGAGGTAGAGTCCATCCTACGGCGCGAAAGTATTTCGTTTGCGGATCTGCACCTTCGGTGACGTAAGTCTCCACTGGAGACTTACGTCACCGAAGACTCGATGTTCAACTTTAGTTGAACGAGTTCACTTACCGGCATCTGCAAAGAAGAGGGATTGGCCGAATTTGTCTTTGCCAAAGGAACCAATAATTATTTGAGTATCTGCATCAATCATAAAGTCTACGAAGGCTTTAGCGCCATCAGCATTAACTTTAGGAAATTTTTCGGGGTTAACTTGCATAACATGATAGATATTCAAGAGAGAAGCATCCCCCTCAAGGAGAATATCAAGTTTTAAGTTTTTCTTCGTAGACAAATAGGTTGCACGGTCTGTCAAGGTATACCCTGCCTTTTCCGAGGCTATGGTGAGAGTTTGTCCCATGCCTTGACCTGTTGACTGATACTTCTCTGTCGCAGGTTTTATGTTAGCCTTTGTCCATAATGCTTTTTCCATTTTATCTGTTCCAGAATCATCTCCACGGGTGACAAAGATTGAGGAAGTAGCCGCAATCCCCTTAAAGGCTTCTACAACTGATTTTGTGTCTTTTACTTTGGCGGGATCCGTTGGCGGTCCAACGATGACGAAATCATTATGCATTACGAGTTGATAGTTAATGACGGTTTTATTATCAACTAATTTTTGTTCTGAGGTAGGGGCATGGACTAGTAAAACGTCGGCATCCCCTTTTTCCCCCATAGCCAAAGCGGCTCCCGTACCGACAGCAATTGGTTTAACTTTGTAGCCTGTTTTTTTCTCAAAGACTGGAATAATCTCATCAAGTAAACCACTATCTTGTGTACTAGTGGTAGTCGCTAAGATAATGTCAGGTCTTGCAGGTGTGGGAGTTTCAGTTGTTTGTGGTGCAGACGTTGAGGTAGGGGTCTCGGTTGTTCCGCACCCTACGAGGGTTACCATGATGGCAATCATAAGTAAGGCCAAACTAAAGATTTGTCGAGTCCCAAAGTTCTTTTTCATTAATTATTCCTCCTCTAATAATTGAATTATTTCATATTCCACAAAGGCGGTTTCACTTTGAGTGCAAGTTGGGGACGGTTTTCGACTTGCACTCAAGGGAAGGAAGCAGAAGAACGTCCCCAACTTGCAAACTAGCATGCAAGAACCGTTCCATCGTCCGGACGTTTCCTTCATCCTAGCCTAGTCGACCAGAAACTAAGGGGGCATTGCTAAGTGAACACATTAGTGGAGTTCACGGTAAAGCGAGTGCCGATGCTGAAGCCATTATTACGCCGAGGTTCACATCTTGAGCTGCCCAGAGGTTGGCGTAATAGCTTCAGCATCCAACGAGCCAGTGAAACGCAACGTGTGTGAACGTGCAATGGCCCCTTACTTTCAAAGACTTAAGAGAATTTTTCCCGTCAAAGAGGTATCATACCCATTAAGTTGGTTAATAGCTTGGATGAATCCCGGAGATTTTAGAACAGTAACCAGTTGTTGCCATGCTGGAGTTTTTGTGGTTTTTCCTAAACAAACAAGATCATAGCGTTCTTGGAACAAAGGGATAAAATCTAGACCCAGGCGTTGAGCAGCGGCTTTTACTCCAACGCCGACATCGGCTTGTCCGTTTGCTACGTGGCATGCAACGCCGGAGTGAGTAGTTTCTTCATGCTCATAGCCCAGTATTCGACCAGGAGAAATCTTTGCAGTTTGAAGAAAAGCGTCGAGTCGCAGACGAGTTCCTGAACCTTTCTGGCGGTTAATAAACTGCAGACCTTCAATGGCAATATCTTCCCAAGTCTTAAGATGAAAAGGATTGCCGAGTGCTACGATAAAGCCTTGCTCTCGTTGGACTAAATTGACGATACAAACAGATTCACCAGGGATAACATGTTTAACGAAGGAAATGTTATAGTCTTTTGAAACATCATCCCAAAGATGTATCCCGGAAATATCAGCTTCCCGGCGATAAAGCGCAATGAGTCCATCCATGCTCCCTTTGAAAGAAACCGATGATTCGACAGGGAAGGAAGCATGTTTAAGAAACTCAAAAAGAAGTTCAACGACTGGATCGTGGCTTCCAATGAAGCGAACTGTTGGCGCAACAGAAGAATTGGAGGACATCGTTGTAGGAGGAGTATTGCTAATACTAAGAGTTCCTCGTAGATAGTTGTCTAAGACTGTTGGGTCAATACGGAGTTGACGACCGATGTGATGAGCGGGAATCTCTCCCCGTTTTACAAGCTCATAAAGAGTATACTTAGAAACTTTAAGAATTTTAGCTGCTTCAGCAGCCGTTAGGGTTAGGCTCAAAAAATTCACCTCACTTTTTGCTGTATTTTATTAAAGTTTAGAATAGTGTCACTGGCAAGTCAATAGCGATGTTTAAAACTATTGGTTTTAATTTGATTATGTTTGCTTTGATTAGATTTTCTTGCTTCTTTTGAAAAGATATAATGACCTGAAATTTATGGTATTAGTTACACATGTTAGAGTAAGACGGAGTAGAATGGTTTGATACGAATAAAAATTATTGACAAGACTGTACTTTATGCTAAAATTTAACGTGATGGAAATTTGGGGGAAACCGGAGGAAACAAGGAGCCGGCCCAGATTCTTTCCTGTTTTTTTAGTAGAAAAGGGGGCAAAGATCACAATTGGCAAATTCTCTTGGACGTCATGTGTTGGCTGAAATTTATGGGTGTAGCTTTGACGTATTAAATGATCGTGAAAAGGTCGAAGCGATGATGGTCAACGCAGCTTTAGAAGCTGGTGCCGAGGTTCGTGAGGTGGTTTTTCATAAGTTTAGTCCTCAAGGGGTGAGCGGTGTGGTGGTAATTTCTGAATCGCACCTAGCCATCCATACGTGGCCAGAACTCGGATACGCAGCTGTAGACGTCTTCACGTGCGGGGACAGTGTCAATCCCTGGGATGCCTGTAACTATCTAACGGACCATTTCGAAGCGGGTCATATGACAGCAACAGAAATTAAGCGTGGAATTGTTGAGGATCCAAAGGAAGCGGTAAATATTTAGGAGGGATATTTATTTTACTCCGGACTAAGTCAAGTACGGATGAAGAAGAAACGTTATTTTTTTCCGAAGGGTACTAGATAGACCTTGTGACTTACGTTATGAAGTTGCAGGGTCTGTTAATATTTTTAGGGTAAGGTACATATTCTTTTAATAATAATGTCATATTATCAGAGTATATTGCATAAAAAGGGCAGGAGTTTGAATAAGTATATCGAATACATAATAGGTTAATGTCCGAATGGAAGGCAAGGAGCGATAACATGGTTCCGGTAGATCTCAGCTTCCGTGGGAAACTGAACACAGTACAGGCGCATTTGCGCGAAGAAATTAACTTTAAGCCGGCTGGTTTTGAGGAACTGGTTCAACTGGAAATGGATGAACTTGATCGAACGGTTAATCCAGCAATAGTCTTAGCCGTAAGTGGGTCATGTGCGGATCAGGACCGAAAGTCGGAAGCTTTGGCTGGCATTATTCAATTTATATTCATGGCTAATAAGGTTCATAGGCTAATGAAAGATGACGATGATCTTGCGGAAGAGCTTAGACAGTTTCCAGTGCTCGTCGGAGACTTGTTATATGGAAAGTTTTTTTTAGAACTTTGCCGTGAAAAGTTACTGCTCTTCTTAGACCCTCTAGCTCAAGTGATGGGAACGATGAGTCAAGGGGGTATTTCGCGATGGCTTTCTCGTGACAAGAAATTAAGTGGAGATGAGCTGCTTCAAATTGTTGAACTGGAGAGTGCATCATTAACTGGTTTAGCCGCTCGACTTAGTGCTGAACTTGCAGGAGTCTCACTTCCTTTACAAAACAAACTGGAGTCTTTTGGCTGGGAAATGGGATTGGCATGGGGAGCTTGGAAGGAACACATAGAGATTACCGTTGTGGAGTCAATTCTTCAGCGGGCGAATGATATTCTAGATGATATTTCGTCTGAATCACAGCTTGAACTACATCCTCTTCGTGAGGTTTTTCAATACCTAGCCAAGCAGCTGAGCGCAGATTACAATCCTCAAGAGACAGGATCGTGATAAACGGGGTGGAGTATGCATAAGTTAAAAGTTTTTTTTGAAATGATTAAATTTGAACACACGATTTTTGCCCTGCCATTTGCGTATCTAGGAGCTTTTTTGGCAGCCAATGGTGTTCCACCTGCTATGAAACTTTTATGGATAACGTTGGCTATGGTGGGAGCTAGAACAGCCGCTATGTCTTTAAATCGTCTGATTGACCGGCATATTGATTCGCGCAACCCTCGGACGGCTCAGAGGGCTCTGCCGGCAGGCCAGCTTAGAGTAAATGAAGTTTACCTTTATACAGTGCTGTCCTTTCTGCTTCTTGGCTTTTCAGCATATAAACTCAATTTGTTGGCTTTATGGTTGATGCCGATCGCTGTTTTTTTCCTTGTCCTATATTCTTATACCAAACGGTTCACTTGGGCCTGCCATTTGGTATTAGGGATTTCACTGGGCCTGGCCCCGGCAGGAGCCTGGATTGGGATTACAGGTCATTGGGCTCTGTCGCCTGTGCTCTTGGGGTTGGGAGTCATGACATGGGTTGCGGGTTTTGATGTCGTCTATGCCTGTCAAGATGTTGAGTTTGACCGCAAGGAAGGATTACATTCTATTCCAGCAGTTTTTGGATTACAGAGAGGCCTAGAAATTTCAGCCTTTCTGCATACCCTTGCACCAGTTTTCTTTATCGCCGTCGGAGTCGTCATGTCTATGAGTTGGATTTATTATGTGGGTGTCGGGATTGCTATAATATTACTTTTTCGTCAACATCGCCTTGTCTCAGCAGACGACTTCTCTAAAATTGGAGTTGCTTTTTTCGACCTTAATGGTTACTTGAGCATCTTGCTTTTTGTATTCTCTATTTTAGATTTAATCTTATTGCACTAAAATAAAGGAGGGGTAGGTTATGCCCTCATTGTTTGCGCATAGTGAACTTGGAGATTTGATAGGTAAAGTCGAAAAAGGACAACGATTGGATTTTGATGCAGGTGTACGCATGATCAACAGTCAAGAGATTCTGACACTTGGATATATGGCCAATCTCCTGCGTGAACGTATAAATGGCAATCAAACCTATTTCATCGTCGATCGTCCCATCGATTATTCGGATGTCGGTGCTTCGTTCGATGAAATTGAAAAGCAGGCCAATGCAACGATGGTCTACGGGCACAAAGAATCCAAAGAGGATCGGATTAATCATTTGCTAGAACTCCGAACGCTCCAGGACCAGACCAAAGAATTTCTAACCTTTAGCCCACTTCCCTTTTACTCCGAAAATACGAAATTGGAAGGGACTATGGGTGTTGGAAATACTACAGGATATGAAGATCTAAAGATGCTTGCAATTTCGCGGATTCTTCTAGACAATATTGACCATATCAAAGCTTTTTGGATGCTGCTTGGTCCAAAACTAGCCCAAGTTTCATTGGCTTTCGGAGTAGATGAATTAGACGGTAACGTCGTAGAGGAACGAATCACTCCCATAACTGGGGCTGAATCAAGTCATATTAGTAAGCGAGCCTTGATCCACCTGATTCAAAAGGCAGGGCGAGATGCGGTGGAAAGAGATGCTCTCTATCGTGTTCTAAAGATTGATTAGATCGGGAAGGAGGAGAAATGCATGCAACCGAAAACCTTGAAAATCATCGAAAAACGTTTGGCGGGTGAGCGGTTAACTATCTCGGATGGGATTGAACTGCTACAAAATGCCGATCTTCTTTCTTTGGGACAAGCAGCAAATCTCGTCCGAGGGCAGATGCATCCCCAAAAAGTGGTGACATTTGTTATTGACCGAAATATTAACTATACAAATGTTTGTTCCTGTCAATGTAAATTCTGTGCTTTTTATTGTAAACCGGGAGATCCGGAAGGATATATTTTGTCACGGGACGTATTACATGCTAAAATTGAAGAAACTATTGCCGTAGGAGGAACTCAACTCTTGATTCAAGGGGGATTGCATCCTGATCTGAATCTAGAGTACTTTGAAAATCTGCTGCGCGATATCAAAGCCCACTACCCCATTCATGTTCACTCATTTAGTCCTCCTGAAATATGGGATCTAGCGAATAAATCAGAATTGACGATTGAGGAAGTAATCTTTCGCCTTCAAAATGCAGGTTTAGACTCAATCCCTGGAGGAGGAGCAGAAATCCTAGATGATCGCGTACGGCATCTGATTAGCCCTAATAAGATTGGTTGGCAACAGTGGATGGACGTTATGACCAGTGCGCACAAGCTTGGAATGAAAACCACTGCGACGATGATGTTTGGACACGTCGAAACCTTTGAAGAACGAATTTTACATATGGTACGTGTTCGGGAGGCCCAGGATCAAACGGGTGGGTTTACTGCTTTTATACCGTGGAGCTTTGCTCCTACGAACACATTCCTTGGTGGAGAGGGGAGCACAGGGGTTGAGTACCTAAGGACACTTGCCGTAGCGCGGTTGATGCTTGATAATGTCCCCAATATCCAAGCGTCATGGGTGACTCAAGGTGCCAAAATAGCTCAGGTGGCTTTAAGCTTTGGAGCGAATGATTTTGGTAGCACCATGTTAGAGGAAAATGTGGTTCGAGCTGCCGGTGTGCAAACGCGTGTACCATTACAGGAAATTATTCGTTGTATTGAAGATGCTGGTTACCAAGCTGTGCAGCGTAATACGCACTACGAGTCGTTAAAGGTGTACAGGAAGGAAGTGTAGTCGGATGCGCAGGCGCAAGCGACAACTTAACGAGGCTAATTTGCCTTTAATGGAACATTTTAAAGCCTTACGTAAAGTGCTGATTCTATCTGCTTATGCTATTTTACTAGGGACCATTGTCGGATGGGTTTTCAGTGACCGTGCCTTTGCCTTTCTTGCAGCTCCGGTAATTCGACTACAAGACATTACATTTATTACAACCACCCCCTTGGAGCCAATGTTAGTTAAATTAAAAGTTTCTATGCTCATTGGCATAGTCCTGGCACTCCCGGTTGTAATATGGCAAATTTGGAGTTTTGTCTTACCAGCTTTAAAGCAAAATGAACGGAAATACTTATATTTTATTGTTCCAAGCTCCGTACTCCTCTTTCTCGCTGGGGTCGCGTTGTGTTTCTTCGTGGTGCTGTCGATTGGGCTTAAGTTTTTGCTTTTTGTAGGTGGGGATGCAGTAACGTCCTATACACCATTTCTGACTAAAACTTCTTACCTTAGCTTTCTTACAACCATGTTCTTGACGTTTGGATTGGTATTTCAACTTCCCATTGTTTTATTGATTTTAATTCATTTAGGAGTATTGAGCCCTCAGGCGTTAGCTGCAAAAAGACGTTGGGCGATATTGATAATCGTCATTTTGGCAGTAGTAGTTTCACCAACGCCAGAATTAGTCACACAACTCCTCATGGCTGGGCCAATGTACCTCCTCTATGAAATTAGCATCTGGCTGGGCTACCTTGTCGCTCGTAGAAGAGATAAAGAGCAAGCGTTGAAGGGGGAGTAAAAGATGGGTATGAGTGAAATCCTCTTGATTTTAGTTGTTGTACTAATTTTGTTTGGACCGGAAGATCTACCAGTGATTGCTCGGCAGTTGGGTAGACTTGTTTTTGAAATTCGAAAAGCAACCAATGAATTGACAAAAGAATTTCAAAATTCAATAGATACCCCAACGAATCTTATGAATAAAGCATTTGAACAGACTACTTCGTCACGTGTTGCTGAGAAGGATATAAACGCATCCCAAAGTGGGTCGGTAGCACCTAAATCAGACGAGGACTTATTAACATACGAGGATGAAATCCCTAAGGATCCACTAGCGGAACTACCATTAGATATGGTATCTTATGAAGAAAAGGATGCGAGCAGGTGAATCGGTTTTGAAACAACTCTGGCTCTTCAATCAGATAAATTCAGATCTTAAACGGGTTGAAAAAGAACTGACAAAATTCGTGGAGACGGACTACCCGATTCTCCAAGATTCTGCCGTCCATTTATTGGCTGCTGGAGGTAAGCGATTGCGCCCAGCCTTTACACTCTTAGCTGGTAAATTTCATGGCTATCCCTTGGAATCGTTAATGCCTGTTGCGATGGCCTTAGAACTTATACATATGTCCTCTCTGGTTCATGATGATGTCGTGGATGCGTCGATGACCAGAAGAGGGCGGGCGACGGTTAAAGCGAAATGGGGTAATGTTGTATCCGTAGAAACGGGGGATTATCTGTTAGCTAAGTCCTTGATGCTCATCTCTAAGATTGATCATCCGGAGGTCGCACGAATTTTAGCAGAGATTAGCGTTGAAATGTGCCAAGGGGAGATTCAGCAGATAAAATGTTCCTTTGATGTGGAGCAAACGCTAAAACAGTATTATTACCGTATCAAACGAAAAACAGCTTTGTTAATCTCCGCCTGTTGCAGATTAGGGGCTTTGGTTTCAGGAGCTCCTAAGCGACAGGTTTGGGCATTGGGTGCTTATGGTCATTCACTGGGAATGGCCTTTCAGATTGTTGATGATGTTTTAGATATTACAGCCAAACCCTCCGAATTTGGGAAGCCGATTGGTGGAGATTTGCGCCAGGGAATCATGACCTTACCTATGATCCTTGCCCTTAAATTATCTTCAGAGCCTTCCCGATTAAAAGCGCTACTTAGTAAAATATCCAAAACAGATGATGAAGTGTGGGAAACTATAGGATTAATCAAATCCACCGGGGCGATCGATCAATCTATGCAACTTGTCGATTTATATATTGAGAAAGCAAAAAAACAACTGCAGGATCTACCCCAAATTCCTACACGCAAAGCCTTAGAAGAGCTAGCTGAATTTATTCGGATTCGTAAGTTTTAGAAAAAACTCCATAAACAATGGTCAAGCTCTGTAGCACGTCTGCAGGGCTTGATCTATTTACCACTTGTTGGATTTAACCATAATCAAGGAAGTGCACTCTCAGTACGGATTTTAATAATTAGTTAAAAAATGAATACATTCATTTTTAATTGACAACCTAAATATCTATAAAATATAATAAAAGTGAATGGATTCACTTTTATCCAATCGTAAGACTCCCACTTCTTCAAGTGGGAGTGGGCCCCCGTACCCTGCTTCGGTGACGATAGTCTCCAGCGGAGAGTATCGCCGAAGCCGCTATCCCCAAAGGAATACCTACCGGCGTAGGATAGAGTATCATCGAGCCGCCTTTCACAAGAACACTTGGCGGCGAAGGAGGTAGAGTCCATCCTACGGCGCGAAGTATTCGTCAGTGGCTCTGCGCCTTCGGCATAAGTCTCCACTGGAGACTTATGTCACCGAAGTCTCGATGTTCAGCTTTAGCCGAACGAGTTCACTATATCAGCCTTCGCTCTCCTCCCTTTTTTACGATACCAATAGAATATTCATAACATGTTAAATCTCTAGGGGGATAAAAATGTCGCAGGAAATGAGTAGACGTGAGACAAAGAAACTTCATACGAAAAAAACTATATCAGAAATTGCTTTAAAATTATTCTTTAGCAAAGGGCTAAATGAAACTACAGTTGCAGAAATAATGGAGGAGGCAGCTCTTGGAACGGGTACTTTTTATAATTACTTCGAATCTAAGGAAGCTATTCTAAAATACTGCCTAGCTGAAAAAATTGATTGTGCTAAACAAACTTGTGAAGATATAAAAGCATCCCCTTTAAGTGCAACTCAAAAGTTATTACAAATACTCCAAGTGGTAGCAAAAACCCATGAAGAAAATCAGCTTCTGATAAGTTTATATATGAAATTTTACCGTAATCCTGACGAAGTTGATAAGAAAGCACCTCATGGGGCTGGGTTTAAGGAGATTTTATCCAGTATCATTTTAGAAGGAGTGGACAAAAATGAGTTCAGGAATGATATTCCACACGAAATAATCAATGAGATGTTTTCTGGTATTCTTAATTCCACTATGAGCAGCAATTTGGAACTTTCCTTTATGGATAATATCAATTATAAACACTCTTTGCTCTTAGAAGGTGTTATTAAGAAGAAAGATGATGAGATGTGATTACTCTCTTATCTAAATCTTAAGACTCCCACTTCTATAAGTGGGAGTGATACACCTTATTCTGCTTCGGTGACGATAGTCTCCAGTACGATAGTCTCCTGTGACGATAGTCTCCAGTGGAGAGTATCGCCGAAAGCGCACGGCCCTTAACGAATTCTATCGCGCTGAGGATGAGTATCGCCGAAGCCGCTATCCCCAAAGGAATACCTACCGGCGTAGGATTGAGTATCGCCGAGCCGCCTTCCCAATAGAAACACTTAGCGGCGAAGGAGGTAGAGTCCATCCTACAGCGCGAAGTATTCGTCAGTGGCTCTGCGCCTTCGACAATAAGTCTCCACTGGAGACTTATGTCACCGAAGACTCGATGTTCAACTTTAGTTGAACGAGTTCACTGACAATCACGCCCCCTTTTGCCGTAACTTCATATCCATTCTTTTTTGGGGTATAATAAAGCCTAAGTCAGCACTTTACATGATTTCCCAAGATGTAGTAAGAGAAGGGGCGGTTTAGTGAAGGAACAAGGCGATGGCATTGTAGAAGATATATGGCGCTTTTTCAGCTCTATGAAATTAGGACTGGCCTTATTAGGGTTAATAGCGCTCGTCGCAGGAGTAGGAACTGTGTTCCCTCAAGTGAACTTAGAACCAGAGAAGGCCAAAACTGTAGCGCAGATCTGGCAAACCCTTGGTTTCACACAAATCTATAGCACAAGTTGGTTTCGATTATTATTAGGTTTACTTTGTATTAATCTAATTGTGTGCAGTTTACAGCGTTTTCAGGGGATCTATCATCGCACCTTTGTGCTTAGGCCACCTGAAAGTGTTTCAACTGTGCCCAATAAAGTTAAAGCAAAAATGGTAGGAGATGGTGAACCTCTTCAGAAATCTGTTCTAGATGTATTACAACGAAGTGGTTTTAAGGTTACAACGAAATTAAGTGACAAAGGCTGGAGTTTTATAGCGATCAAACGACGCCTAGGAAATTGGGGGTCACTTATTTCCCATATTTCCTTTGTTGTTTTAGTTATAGGAGCGATTTTGGGAGTAACGATGGGTTTTAAGGGTTTCTTTATGACCGGTGCTGGGACAACGATACCCATAGAATCCATTAATGTATCAAAAGGAACAGTTAAACAAGATTTTAGTGTCCATATCTATTCAGCAGAGGATCGTTTTTTGCCCAATGGGGAAAGGGATAATTGGTACACAGATATGGGGATTATTGAAAACGGTAAGGAAATGATCCGTGAAACAATCTCTGTGAATCATCCGCTTACTTACAAAGGAGTGACGTTTTATCAATCAAGTTTTGCCAATGGAGTTAGTCTAACAGTTGACATCAAGGATCAAAAGATTCCTGTCGTTTTACAAGACCACGGAGGGAATTACTTTCAAGCTCCTGGAACTGACCTTTATCTTATCGTCGCAGCAATTAAGAGCGATCCACAAAAGCCGATTATTTTTTATCAAGTCTATAAAGGAAAAGGTGTCGAACCTGTACAAACGGGACAACTCAATGCAGGGCAAACTATTGACGTTCAGGGTGAATATAAGTTAACCCTCGAGGGAAATGCTGGATTTACTGGCTTACAAGTCAAACAAGACCCAGGGGTAATGGTCGTTTGGCTAGGATGTGCCTTATTGCTTTTAGGGCTCTTGTTATCGTTCTATTGGCGCACGATTGTTGTGTTAGGAGTTTTCCAATCTGGCCCGGGGGCAGATGGAGAACTTACCATAGGGGCTATGGCTGGTAAAGTTGCAGGTGGGGTCCAGCAAGAGTTTGATCGTCTGATTCGTGATATCCAGGCGAAATAGCTGAACTGTGTCCTGACAAGCACAAGATAAGGGAGGATAAGCACTGTGGAACAGGGATTACAAAACCTGGAAACCTTATCATTTTACGTTATGTTAATGGCCTACACCCTTTGTATGATTTTTTACTGGGTTTGGATAGGCACTAAAAAAGAACTGATGGGACTATTTGCAACATATCTTACCATTGCTGCCTTGGTCGCCAATACTTCAGCCATCCTCTTGCGAATGATTATTGCGGGACGTCCGCCACTTTCCAATTCCTATGAATTTTTGTTGACGTTTGTTTGGGGGATTACAGTAGTTTATCTGTTTATAGAGTATCGCTATAAGCTGAGGTCTCTAGGCGCATTTATCATGCCCATTTCCGTCATGATCTTGATGTTCATTATTATGAGTATGGGTGCGGAGGAGCGGATTGCCCAGGCAATTCCTCCAGCACTTAAAAGTCAATGGCTAACCTTTCACGTAGTGACAGCCACGTTAGCTTACGGAGCTTTTGCCATATCTTTTGGATTAGGGATTATGTATCTGCTAAAATTAAGTAAAGAAAGCACCGGGAAAAAATCCAATCCTCAAGGGATTATCTCGCACTTCCCCGCCTTAGATATAATCGATGAGCTGTCGTATAAAGTTATTGGATTTGCGTTTCCACTCTTGACTCTTTGTATTATCACGGGTGCAATATGGGCAAATTACGCTTGGGGCACATACTGGTCATGGGACCCTAAAGAGACGTGGTCTCTGATTACTTGGATTATCTACGCTGCTTATTTGCATGCTAGATTGATGTACGGGTGGAAGGGAAAAAGAGCGGCCTGGATGACGGTTTTTGGTTTTGCAGCGGTGTTGTTCACATTTTTTGGCGTGAATTACTTTTTGCCGGGGCTGCATTCTTATGCGAGTAGTCAATCAAGCATGTTCGTTTAACATAGTCTTTCATCTAGATAATTTGAGAATCCACAAGTTATGGCAGGAAAAATGTCCGAATAGGACGAATTTAAAACTAGGAGAAAAGTTGGAGAAGGTGACTATAGTTTATGTCGCAGTATTATCCCATATTTATGGACTTAAACGCTCTGCCGGTTTTGGTCGTCGGAGGAGGGAGCGTGGCTTTACGCAAAGTTCAAACTCTTTTGCATCATGGAGCCTTGGTGAGGATTATCTCTCCTCGTCTTATCTCAGAGCTTAATGAGTTAATTGATGGTAAAACATGTCTTTGGGTAGAAAAGGAATATTCATCAGACGATATTCAAGATGCTATGCTTGTTTTTTCATGCACAGAAATTGAGGAAATTAATGCTCAAGTGTCACGTGATGCCAAAACTCACTATCGACCAGTGAACGTCGTAGATGACCCGGAAAAATGTAGTTTTATTGTACCATCCATTATGGAACAAGGGGAACTGAAAATTGCCGTATCGACAGGAGGAAGCAGCCCTATAGTAGCGCGGCAAGTGCGCGCTGAGTTAGAAAATTTGTACGGCTCTGAGATGGCCGATTATCTTTCTCTGCTTAAAAACTGGAGAAAAAAAGCGAAATCGGACTTGCCACCCGAAAAGCGAAGTATCTTTTGGAATCGAGCTACGGACGGCGAAGTGAGAGAACTCATTAAAGCCCAGCGATCATCCGAGGCGAAAGGAGTTGTGGAAAAGTGTTTCCTGTCGCTATTGGACTAAATCACCGGAGCGCGCCTGTTGAAATTAGAGAAAAAATGAGCTTTCACCCGTCTCAAATGCAGAAGGCTCTGAGAGAACTAAAAAGTTGTCCTGGACTTGAAGGGGTCGTGATTCTCAGCACCTGTAATCGGACTGAGATCTATGCTGCGACAACGGATGTTGAAACGGGGATTCGCTCTATTAAGGATTTTTTTGCCAGCCATCATGGAATCGAGGAGAGCATACTTGGGCACTACTTGTATGCGCATACATTATATGATGCCGTCCGTCACTTGTTTCGTGTAGTATCTGGGTTGGATTCGATGGTTCGAGGAGAGACACAGATCCTTGGGCAGGTTAGCAATGCTTATCAACAAGCTAACGATGCAGAGGTCACAAACAAAGTGATCAACGTGCTATTTCAAACTGCCTTAGCAGTGGGTAAACGTGTACGAACGGATACCTTAATTGACCAGCACCCCGTTTCTATAAGTTATACAGCAGTTGAACTTGCCAAACAACAATTTGGAGAACTCCAAGGCAAAGGGATTCTAATTATGGGTGCTGGGGAAATGAGTACCCTAACGGCCAAACACTTAGTTTCTGCAGGTGCTACTACAGTCTTGGTGTCAAATCGATCGTATGAAAAAGCCGTTCTATTGGCGAAGGAGTGTTGCGGTCGTGCGGTACGGCTTGATGATGTAGACCAGTATCTTGAGGAAGTAGATATTGTGATTTCTGCAACCGCCTCGAAACATTTTGTGTTGCTACCAGAACGTATGCAGGAAATCATGAAATACCGAAAAAATCGCCCTATGTTGCTCATTGATATCGCAGTACCACGCGATATTCATCCTGATATAGGGGGAATTCCTCATATAACATTATTTGATATTGATGATTTGCGGGGAGTTGTTGACCGTCATCACCAAGAACGTGAAATTGCCGCTGCCAACGCAGAGAAGATTATCGATGAGGAAATGGAGTTATTTCTAAAATGGCATAATTCATTGTTTGTTGTTCCGACTATCTTAGCCTTACAGCAAAAAGGACAGCAGATTAGAGATTCTCAAGTTGAGCGTGCCCTAGATCATTTAACAGGGTTAACGCCAAAACAGGAAAAGATAATACGTTCGATGGCTAATTCAATTGTTAATCATCTCTTGCATGTGCCAATTACAAATCTCAAAGAGTATGCCACTACAAGTCAAGGCCATCTTTATACGGAAATTTTACAAAATCTATTTGATTTGAATGTTAGAGGAGAGGTCAAACACTCAAGCTTGATGGTGAATAAGAATCAGGGGCAAGCGTATCATAGGAGGGCTGAATGAAGAATATTCGCATTGGAACTCGAGATAGCCAATTAGCAATGTGGCAAGCCGAGTGGGTACAAAGTCAACTAATTAATCTTTATCCGAATCTTAACTTTGAGCTTGTCTCCATGAAAACCAAAGGGGATAAGATTTTGGATGTTCCTCTTTCTAAAATCGGGGACAAAGGACTATTTACTAAGGAATTAGAGCAGGGTCTGCTGAATGATGAACTTGACATGGCAGTCCATAGTCTCAAGGACATGCCAACTAAATTACCCCCAGGTTTAATAATCAGTGCCTTTTGTGAGAGGGAGGAGCCTAGGGACGTTTTTTTAAGCAAGAATGGGATATCAATTGAGGAATTGCCCTCTGGAGCCATTATTGGTACAAGTAGCTTGCGTCGGAAATCACAACTTAATCATTATCGTCCAGATCTTGGCTTTATGGATTTGCGGGGGAATCTTCAAACTCGTTGGAGGAAGTTACAGGAGTCCGAAATGGTGGGTATTGTCCTTGCTGCCGCTGGCGTGAAACGTTTAGGATGGGAAGAGCGAATCACGCAAATCCTGCCGGAAGATATCATGCTTTCAGCGGTCGGGCAAGGGTCGATAGCAGTGGAAATTGATGAGAAACGTTCAGATATTGCCGAGTTATTATCTAGTCTAAACCATACTGCTACTGAGCAAGCAGTACAAGCGGAGCGTGCTTTAATGCGGAAGCTTGAAGGGGGTTGCCAAGTCCCAATTGGAGCCTTGGCACAAGTGGTTGATGGACAGATTATTCTCCGAGGAATGGTGGCGAGCCTGGATGGGGTTCGCTTGATAAAAGCGGAAGCCAAAGGGATCGATCCCGAAACAGTTGGGATTGAGGTCGCCAATCGTTTGATAGACCTAGGGGCTACCTCGATTTTAGCGGAAATACGATAGGGAACTTCGCGTTACAACGCTCACCTCGTGGTGTCGTGGGCCAAACTAGGACTTAAGTGGTCTGATGCAAGGGCGGGGGCGAAACACATGTGTTCGGCCAAAGCGGCGGCAGTGTGCTATGCCGTCCATGGCGCACCCTGCACTTGGCACCTCCTGTGCCGCGTCCGTGCCGCATGGCCGGCGGAACACGTCCTATGTTCCGCCCCGCGATGAAAGCACCGCTTGAGCCGAGTTTGGCGGGCCACTTCATCAAAGAGGTTCGCTTTTGTAAGCGCGAAGTTCCGGGCTGGGACACGGGGGACGTAGAAAATCTAGTATATAATATAATTTAGCTTTGGTAAGATGATTGAATAGGAGTGTTTGGTTTGAGTAAGGGATATGTATATTTAGTGGGCGCTGGTCCGGGAGACCCAAAGTTGATAACCATTAAAGGGTCAGAATGTATTGCCAAAGCCGATGTTTTAGTCTATGATCGTTTAGCTTCGCGGCGCCTTTTGACATTAGCTCGCCCGGATTGTGAACTCATCTATGTGGGGAAATCTCCGGATCGCCACACACTTAGACAAGAAGAAATTAACCAAGTCCTCGTGGATAAAGGCCTCGAAGGGAAAATAGTGACCCGCCTTAAAGGGGGGGATCCTTTTGTTTTTGGTAGGGGAGGCGAGGAAGCCGAAGCTTTACTCAAAGCAGGGATTCAGTTTGAAGTGGTCCCAGGTATCACTTCGGCTATTGCTGTTCCAGCCTATGCTGGCATTCCTGTAACCCATCGAGATTTAACGTCTTCATTCGCAGTTATAACGGGACACGAAGATCCCACCAAGAATGAAACAAGCATCCATTGGGACCACCTTGCTCAATCACATGGAACCCTTGTGTTCCTCATGGGTATGGAAAACCTCCCTTTAATTGCGCAAAAACTAATGGAAAATGGGAAGAAGCCAACGACCCCAGTTGGAATCATTCAATGGGGCACAAGACCAGAACAACGAACACTTGTAGGGCAATTGGATACTATTGCAATAGAAGTTAAAAAACAAGAGTTCACGAACCCTTCTATTATTATCGTAGGGGAAGTGGTCTCTCTACGAGAAAAGCTCCAATGGTTCGAAAAGAAACCATTGTTTGGTCAAAGGATTGTGGTCACTCGGGCGCGCCATCAGGCAAGCATGTTGTCACAGGAAATTGAAGCCTTGGGCGGAGAGGCATGGGAATTTCCGACGATTGATATTGCCCCTCCCTCTGACAAGTCATATTTAATTAAAGCCATGAATGATCTTAGACAGTTCCAATGGCTCATCTTTACCAGTGTCAACGGGGTTGAAGCATTTTTTGAAGAGCTTAGAATTCAAGAGCGAGATGTTCGTGATTTGATAGGTTTAGAGATAGTTGCCATAGGTCCAGCTACGCAAGCTGCAATTGAGAAAAGAGGACTTCGTGCTGCGTATGTTCCTGAAGAATATAGAGCAGAGAAGATTGTTGAAGGTCTGTCGAGCCGTGTTTCAGCTGGTCAAAGGGTGTTGCTGGCTAGAGCAGAAGAAGCCAGAAATATTTTGCCCGAATCTCTGAAGGCTATGGGGGTAGATGTCTGGGATGTCCCAGTATATAAGACGGTTCTCGGAGGAGCAAATCGTGAAGAATTGCAACGTATGCTTCGTGAGAAGGAGATCCATACGGTCACATTTACTAGTTCTTCCACAGTGCGCAATTTTGTAGAACTTCTGGATGGAGGAATCTCCCTGCTGAATAATGTCTCTCTCTATTCCATTGGCCCTATTACCAGTGCTACTGCTCGAAAGCTTGGTCTGACGATCTATAAAGAGGCAAATGAGTATACGATTCCTGGACTAGTTGAAGCCTTATTGGAGGGGTGAAGCATGATTAGTGTCACAAAGCTCTTATTTGATACAGAATACTTCGGAGACTCTCTGCGTTATAACAAAGACTCTCATGGTGCGCTAAACGGAACGACCACTCTTTCTGGGCCCGTGGTGGTTTGGAATTCGACCAAGACTTGTAACTTAAAATGTGCTCATTGTTATATGGAGTCTGATGCTCAAAAATACGAGGGAGAAATGACCACAGGAGAAGCTAAGCGCTTTATCGATGACCTTGCTGAAATGAAATCTCCCGTTTTACTTTTTTCTGGAGGGGAGCCGCTTATTCGACCCGACTTTTTTGAATTGGCAGAGTATGCAATTTCAAAAGGGCTTCGGGCGACACTATCAACGAATGGCACGCTGATTACGCCAGAAGTGGCACGGCGCATAAAAGACATTGGGATCTCCTATGTCGGTATCTCACTCGATGGGCTCGAAGATGTTAATGATAAGTTCAGGGGTAAAGAGGGAGCCTTTAAGGCGGCAATGCATGGAATTCAAAACTGTGTAGCTGTAGACCAACGGGTAGGACTTCGGTTTACCATTAATCACCACAATATTAAAGAACTTGACAAGATCTTCGATTTCATTGAAGCAGAAAATATTGATCGCGTTTGCTTTTACCATCTGGTCTATTCGGGTCGAGGTAACCAAATGATTGCTGAAGATGTGACGCCGGAAGAATCCCGTCAGGCGATGGATACGATTATTCGCAGAACCAGAGATTTTGAAGAACGTGGCTTGAAAAAAGAAATCCTGACGGTCGATAATCATTGCGATGGCGTGTACATGTACATCCAAGCATTAAAAGAAGATCCAGCAAGGGCCGAAAAAATTAAGGGTCTTATTGGACTTAATGGAGGAAACCGTTCGGGTATTGCCTTTGGAGAAGTTGACCCATTGGGGAACGTCCATCCTGACCAATTTACCCAGCATATCTCGTTTGGCAATGTTCGCGAACGTAAAATCGCAGAGATCTGGACAGATGTGACCCATCCCATCATGGCAGGACTCAAAGACCGCAAGGCTTTGCTTAAAGGACGATGTGCGGCATGTCAATACCTAGACATGTGTAACGGTAATTTTCGGACACGAGCGGAAGCCGTCACAGGAGATTTTTGGGAGTCAGACCCAGCTTGCTATTTGACGGACGAAGAGATCGGCATAAGATAATAGCTTAGAAAGCACGCAACATGAATTTTGCGACCAAAACGTAAACAGTCCCCCGAGAACCTCAAACGTCGTTTCCCCCTTAGACCCAAGCTCGAGGAAGTTTCTTAGCTTAGAGAGCACAGTGAGAGGAATTGCGTCAATGAGCGCAGACGATAAGAAACTTCCTCCCCACTTCCCCTCGATTAAACTACTTAGGAGGTCCTTAAAATGGAACTGAAAAGGCGCCCCCGCCGTTTACGGGCCAATGAAACTATTCGTAGTATGGTACGGGAAAACCATATTAGAGTTGAGAATTTGATTTACCCCATGTTTGTAATGTCGGGAGAGAAGAAAAAGGTGCAGATTTCCTCCATGCCCGGAGTCTATAATTTTTCTCTTGATGAATTTATTTTAGCACTTCAGGAGGTTGTCGAACTTGGAGTTCCAGCTGTCTTGCTATTCGGGATTCCAGAGAGTAAGGATAGTGTAGGCTCAGGGGCTTACCATGAGGACGGAGTCGTACAGCAAGCCGTACGTTTGGCTAAACAACATTACCCACAGCTTTATGTTATCACGGATGTCTGCCTGTGCGAGTATACGGATCACGGACATTGTGGACTGATAGAAAACGGACAAGTTATGAACGACCCGACGCTTGACCTGCTTGCCAAGACGGCTCTTTCTCAGGTCCGTGCAGGTGCAGATATGGTTGCTCCATCGGACATGATGGATGGGAGAGTTGCTGCTATCAGAGAAGAGTTAGATAATGAAGGATATTCTCATATTCCAATCATGGCCTATTCGGCAAAGTTCGCCTCTGGTTTTTATGGACCTTTCCGGGATGCAGCGGGGTCAACCCCTCAGTTTGGAGATCGCAGAACCTATCAGATGGATTCGGCCAATGGCAACGAAGCTATGCTGGAAACAGATTTGGACATCGAAGAGGGAGCCGACATGATCATTGTGAAGCCGGCTTTGTCCTATGGAGATATCATCTATCGTACCAAAGAGAAATATGGGGTTCCACTGGCGGCGTATAATGTCAGCGGAGAATACGCCATGGTCAAAGCAGCCGCAGCAAACGGGTGGATTGATGAGAAACGCATAGTCTTGGAGGCCCTACTGAGTATGAAGCGTGCAGGTGCGGATTTGCTGATCACGTATCACGCCTTGGACGTGGCACGTTGGCTTAGAGAGGAGCGTTAGGCATGATCGTTTCTTGGAATACGACCAACGATTGCAATATGTTCTGTGATCATTGCTACCGTGATGCCGGATGTAAAGCGGAAGATGAGCTAAGCACAGTAGAGGCAAAGACCTTGCTGGAGCAAATTGCCAAAGCAGCTTTCAAAATTATGATTTTTAGCGGGGGAGAGCCTCTATTAAGACCTGATATCGTGGAACTGGTAGCCTATGCGACATCACTTGGGTTACGCCCGGTGTTTGGAACCAACGGAACTCTGCTCACCTTGGAGTTAGCGAGGCGGCTCAAAGAGGCTGGTGCCATGGGCATGGGTATATCATTAGATTCCCTCGACAAGGCTAAACATGATGAATTTCGAAAATTCCCGGGTGCCTGGGACGGAGCTGTGCAGGGTATGAAAAATTGCCGTGAGGTGGGACTGGCGTTCCAAATTCACACGACCGTTATGGATTGGAATGCCCACGAAGTGGAAGCTATCACAGATTTCGCTGTGGAAATCGGCGCAGTAGCTCACCATTTCTTCTTCCTTGTACCGACAGGACGGGCAGTGTCCATAGAAGAAGAGTCCCTAAGGGCTGAGGCCTATGAAGATATCTTGACTAGAATTATGAAAAAACAGCAAACTGTCCATATTGAATTAAAGCCAACCTGTGCCCCTCAGTTTATGCGAATCGCCAAACAAATGGGAGTGGATATGCGCTTTAGTCGTGGCTGTTTAGCGGGTACCTCTTATTGCATCATTGGACCAAAGGGTCAAGTCCAACCCTGTGCTTATTTAAATATTCCGCTAGGGGATGTTCGGGAGACCCCATTTGACGAAATTTGGCGGAATCATGAAGTTTTACAGACCTTACGTACCCTTGATTATAAAGGCGGCTGTGGATCGTGTGAGTATAAACGCACTTGTGGTGGTTGCCGTGCACGTGCTGCCTATTACAATGAAGGGGATTACATGGCAGAGGAGCCGTGGTGCTTATACCACGGAAGGAAGGGGGTTTAGTATGGATGCTACGGATCGAGCCTTACTGAATGCCATCCAAAATAATTTTCCGATTGCTATCCATCCCTATCAGATCTTAGGTGAAGTAGTGGGAAAAACGGAGAACGACGTTTTTAAAAGGATTCAACATCTTAAGCAGGAGGGAATTATTCGTCGTTTAGGAGGAGTCTTTGATTCTCGCCGCTTAGGGTATTACAGTACCTTGTGTGCAGGTAAGGTTCCAGAAGAAAAAATCCCACTCTTGTCTAAACTCCTTGAGGGAGTCCCTGGAGTGACACATAATTATATTCGCGATCACGTGTATAATGTTTGGTTTACGCTAATAGCCCGCTCCCAAGTAGTCGCAGAGCGCATCCTGGAAAACATCCGTGAAGAAACGGGATTAACAGACATTTTCAGTCTTCCGGCTACTCGTGTATTTAAAATTAATGTTAATTTTGATTTTGATTTATCCTTCGAGGACATGGAGGAAGAAGAAGGTCAGAATGCTTCTGAAGATGATGCTTTGCGCGATGGGCAGAAGGAAGAGGTCTCTCCTTATGAATTAACGAATGATGATATTGCCCTTATTCAAGTAATTCAAGATAATTTGCCGGATTCTCCAACTCCATTTACAATCCTCGCCGACAGTATCCAATGGCCTGTGGAAAAGGTTATTTCAGTAACAAATCTTTTATTAGAGGTAAAAATCCTCCGGCGTTTCGGTGCAGTCCTTCGTCATCAAAAAGCAGGTTTCATGGCCAATGCCATGGGAGTTTGGCAGGTTGATTCAGAAAAGACAGATAAGGTAGGGGAAATTATGGCACGCTTTAAGGAAGTTAGCCATTGTTACCAGAGACCAACACTCTCTGATTGGCCATATAACCTCTTTACTATGATCCATGGAAGCACTGCGGAGGATTGTGAAGAAATTATGAGGAGAATTTCCCTAGCAACGGGGGTAAAGAATTATTCTATGCTTTTTAGTATTGCTGAATTAAAAAAGAGTAGTATGAAATATTTTATAGAAGAAGAGGTCGACTAGAAAGGGGGCGTAATTTTGAGTTTTGTGGATGAAAAAAGTCGTCAAGCATTTGCTAGGGCCCAGAATGTTATTCCCGGAGGTGTAAATTCGCCAGTCAGGGCCTTTAAGTCCGTAGGGCGAGACCCAGTATTTATTGATCGGGGTGAAGGAGCTCATATCTGGGATATTGATGGCAACCGATACCTTGACTTCGTTGGTTCATGGGGCCCTCTGATTGTTGGACATGCTCATCCGGATGTGGTTGCAGTGATCAAACGGGTAGCTGAGCGTGGAACGAGTTACGGTGCCCCTACCGAAGTTGAAACCGTATTAGCCGAAGAAGTCTTAAAAGCGTATCCTTCTATGGAAATGATTCGTATGGTCAATTCTGGGACGGAAGCGACGATGAGTGCCTTGCGTCTAGCACGAGGAGTCACTGGCAGGGCCAAGATTGTCAAGTTTGAGGGCTGTTACCATGGGCACGCTGACCAACTTCTGATTAAGGCGGGGAGTGGAGCTCTTACCCTTGGTGTTCCAACCTCTCCAGGGGTTCCGCTTCAAATAGCAGCCACTACAATCTCCGCTCAGTTTAATGATCTTGAAGGCTTGACAGAAATCTTTAAAAGTGAAGGGGAAGAGATTGCCTGTGTCATTATTGAACCAGTAGCAGGAAACATGGGTGTAGTCTTACCTGAAGAAGGGTTTTTGCAAGGGGTTCGACGTTTAACAGAAGAGTATGGAGCATTACTAATCTTTGATGAAGTAATGACTGGTTTTAGAGTAAGTTATGGAGGCGCACAGGCTCATTTTGGGATAGATCCAGATTTGACCTGCCTAGGAAAAGTCATCGGTGGGGGACTTCCGGTAGGTGCCTACGGCGGAAAACGTAGATTTATGGCACAGATATCCCCTAGCGGACCAATTTATCAAGCGGGCACGCTTTCAGGTAATCCCTTGGCGATGAACGCAGGTTTAGCAACCTTAAAATTATTACAACAACCAGAAACGTATCAGAAATTACAAGATAAGACCACTCGACTTGCCGAAGGGTTAAAGCAGCTTGCACAAGAAGCAGGACTTCCTATTTGGGTGAATGCCATTGGAGCTATGTTTTCTGCATTTTTCACAGACACTCCGGTTAAGGATTATGCCAGCGCCTGTACATCAGATGTTGAACGGTTTGCCAAGTTCTTCCGGGGAATGTTAGAGCGTGGCATTTACTTAGCTCCCAGTCAATTTGAAGCAGTCTTTTTATCGATGGCACATACAGAATCAGACATTGACCAAACCTTGGAGCAAGCTCGAATCGTCCTCAAAACTCTCTGATTAGCTAAGCCCGAAAAAGAACAGAGGGGTAGACTTGTATTAAAAGAGGTGTCTTTCTGTATGAAACCTAAAAGGGTCTTAAGAACCCTCATTACGTTAAGCCTGATAGCAGCCTTAATTGCTGTAATCTATGCTTCACAAAATGGCAATTCATCAAACCCACATTCATCTGTGCCTGAAGAAACTTGGATTTATGGACCGAAAGGACACGGATATGCCGTCATGAACAACCAGCAACCGTGGAAACAGTGCTATGAATGTCATGAAAAGAAAGGCTTAGGTGGCGAAGCGTATTGTCAGAGTTGTCATGATCAATCGGGTGTGAACGTAGCGATACCTCAAAAGCCTTCAAAATAATTTATTATGTGGATAGTCTAGATACCTGCCTATCTCTTTAATCTTACATATAAAAACGCCGAAAAAAGATCTATCTTTTTTCGGCCTTTTTATAAATTTTACTACAACTAGAGGTCGGATAGAAAGATGTTTACGAGATTTCTGCTTAAATCGGGCAGGATAATGCAAATGCATCTGGGCATAGCATTTGCATTTGTGAGATATTCTTTATAGAGTAGATATGGAAGGTGATTATATGAAGTTTAAGGAGTTTACTTATCAGCGGCCAAATTTAGTAGAGGTGGAAACCAAGTTTTCTAATCTATTAGGGAGGTTCGATTTGGCTGAAGACTTTGAGCAACAGAATATGGCGATGGTAGCGATTAATGACCTAAGAAGTGAGTTTGAGTCGATGGAACAGCTAGCGCATATACGCCATACCGTCGATACGACTGACCCGTTTTACGAGGAGGAAAAGAATTTTTTCGACGAAGGAATGCCGATTTATCAGGGCTTGATTTCCCGATATTATCGGTCTTTAGTGAACTCTAAATTCAGGCATGCCTTGGAAGAAAAATGGGGAACACATCTTTTCGTCAAAGCAAACCTAACCCTTAAGACCTTTGCACCGGAAATTATTGAAGACTTACAACAGGAAAACAAACTATCAAGTGATTATACCAAACTTCTCGCTTCAGCAAAGATAATGTTTGAAGGGAAAGAGAGAAATCTACCAGGCTTAGTTCCCTTTCAGTTATCAACCGATCGAGCTACACGAAAACGGGCCAATGAGGCTAAATACGCTTTCTTTAAAGTCAATGAAGCCAAGCTGGATGAAATCTATGACGGTTTGGTTAAAGCCCGGGCACGAATGGCTGAGAAATTGGGTTATGCAAACTTCATCGAACTTGGGTATGCTAGGATGCTTCGTTCGGACTACACTCCAGATATGGTGGCAAACTTCCGTAATCAGGTCAAAGACTCTATTGTCCCGGTGGCGAGTAAACTACGGGAACGACAAAGGAGACGGCTGGAGTTAGTGACATTACCTTATTATGATGAGAAATACAGTTTTAAAACAGGTAATGCTTTGCCTCAAGGGGATCCAGAATGGATAGTGAACAATGGACTACGTATGTATAACGAGTTGTCAACAGAGACAGGCGAATTCTTTCAGTATATGGTAGACAATAAGCTTATGGATTTGGTTAGTAAAAAGGGTAAAGCAGGAGGCGGTTATTGTACATACATTAGCAAATATCAGGTTCCCTATATCTTCTCTAATTTTAACGGAACGTCAGGTGATATTGATGTCTTGACGCATGAGGCCGGGCATGCTTTTCAAGTTTATTGTAGTAGAAACTTTCGAATTCCTGAATATCATTGGCCTACCTATGAGGCTTGTGAGATCCACTCAATGAGCATGGAGTTCTTCACCTGGCCTTGGATGGAACTCTTCTTCAAAGATGACACTGCCAAATATAAATTCACTCACTTGAGCGATGCTATACTCTTCATTCCATATGGAGTTAGTGTGGATGAATTCCAGCATTTTGTCTATGCTCACCCAGAGGCATCTCCCCAAGATAGGAAAGCAGCCTGGAGAGAGATTGAAAGAAAATACCTGCCTCATCGCGATTATGAAGACAACAACTATCTTGAACGTGGTAGTTACTGGCATCAGCAAGGGCATATTTTTGGGGATCCGTTTTATTACATAGATTACACCCTAGCACAAATATGTGCCTTCCAGTTCTGGATAAAGTCCCGTGAAAATCACCAATCAGCCTGGGCAGATTACCTGAGGCTCTGTCAGGTCGGAGGCAGTCAATCCTTCTTGGAACTGGTTGAAATGGCCAATTTGATTTCTCCATTTCAAGATGGGTGCATCCCAACCGTGGTAAAGATCATTAAAGAATGGCTCGACGGAGTGGACGATTCTAAACTTTAATTTCACTTTTTAACATAAGGACCATGATCTGAAAGATGATCTATCCTAGTAACAATCATTGGAATATATCATTCTAAAAATTTTCCAGAAACAATCGAACTACATCTACTCCACCAATTATAGTTCCTATTGAACCGCCTAAGTTCGCTAAAGTAACTATCAGCAGAATCCGCGTCACCTTATTATTCCAAAAACCTTTAAGGCTAAAAACATCCACCGAAAGATTTTCAAAGTCTCGTACACTGGGTCGACGGATATATGCTTGAACAATTCCCGCGAACCATCCGGCTGCAATTAGTGGATGTAAGGTGGTTATTGGAGCAACTACAAAGGCAGTAAGAATGGTAAGAGGATGGCCAAAAGCAAGAGCTGTTCCAAGTGCTGCAAAAGAACCAGTCCACAGTACCCAACTTATGGTTTGCTGGAATCCTGCAGTAGGATTTGCAATAAAGGTATAACCAATAACCGCAAGAATAAGAAGTGGAATAGACCACCCAATGATGCTGAGAGCCTTGGATCTAGCAGGAAGTTGAGATAAACGTGCTAAATCATGTTCTTTTTTTAGTTCATCTTTAATACCAGGAACGTGTGCAGCTCCTAAGACTGCAACAACCTTATTCCCTGGAGCCTCTTTGATTTTCTGGGACAAATACTGATCTCTCTCATCAATCAGAGGAATTTTCAATTTAGGAAAGTTTACGGTGAACTCATTAAGTATAGAATTAAGCATATCTTGGGATTTCATTTTTTCCATTTCCTCTTCAGAAATATCTTCATCATCGAAAATACTTAACACAATCCCCATCATAAGCTTAGCTTTTCCCCATAACCCTACACCATGCCAAATACGAGAAAAGGTTATTTGGATATTTCTATCGGCTAGGACTAGGTTAGCTCCGATCACTTTTGCTGATTCAGCCCCCTGAATCATTTCTTGTCCAGCATTAATACCAAATTGTTTTGCTATACGTTTTTGAAAGGATGATATTACAAGATTTATTAAAAGTAAGGTTGCTTTCTTTTCTTTAATAATCTTGAAGATATCTGTATCCTTCCATTTATTTCCTTCAATAATTGTTTTATATCGCGGTTCATCCAATTCTATACAAACAGAGTCTGGCCTTTCGGATTCAATAACTTCCTTTACTAGGTCCGCGCTGTGCTTTGATACATGCGCAGTTCCGATAAGTATAAATTCCTTACCATCTAAATTGATTCTTGTAATATTTTCGTTTTCTTCAAACATAAACTACCTTCCTTTATAGTTTCATTTTATAAATTTTACATATTTTTTTCCCCACATGTTTTATTGTACTCTAACTTACCCTTATCCGACAAATCAGTTTTAGATCGCTTGACACCTTTCTGGTTTAAGATACCAATGAGGTTGAGAAGCAGTTGGAAGCTAACGGGATATTAATAGACGAGAGAAGAGATGGCTAAGCCATCTCTTCTCTCGTCTTATTTAAGGTTGTTCTATTTCTGCTGTTCTTAAAAAGTTATTGGACAACTTCGTAAGATTTATCAGAACTCCACCCTTTGCTAAAGCCAGCCATTCCGAAGCCGAAATTCAGACTCTTGGTGGGGATGCCAGCGATATTCAGCAAGGAGTCAGTCTGTCCGGCTGTTTGGCCGGTGTAACAATAGACTACAACAGTCTTGCCTTGGCTTTTTTCTTTGATTGAATCGAGGTTTTTAGCGACGTCAGGACCGTAGGGAACGTTTACAGCGCCTTTAATGTGGCCTTTGGCAAAATCTTCAGCTTTGCGAACATCAACAAGGTAGTATTTGTCAGCCTCATTAACTAGGGCATCTTTCATAGCCGGGAGATCAATCTTATTGGAATCTTTCGGTAAGTCATAAAAATACTTCTGAACTGCCTCGTCAATTGCTTTGCTCTTACTAGCAACTGCGGGAACCGTCGGCATTGCTGTCGGTTCTGTTACAGTCGGGTACTTCTGCCCCAACCAGCCTCTGGTCTCAAAGCCTGGGGTACTACTGCCACCCATACCAGAGTTTAAAGAAAGGGTCTTGATTCCGGCAACATTGAGAAGCGAATCCGTTTGACCAGCAGTCTGGCCGGTATAGCAAGCAACGATTAAAGTTTTGTCTTGGGCGATGGCACGAATGCTATCGAAGTTCTTGGCGATATCTGGCCCATAAGGTACGTTAATAGCTCCCTGGATATGCCCTTGAGCATAAGCATCGGCTTTACGAAGATCCAATACTACGTATTTGTCTGGGTTTTTGTCGAGCTCGTCCTTTAAATCTTTCTCAGCAATCTTATAGGAATTCTTCACAGTGGAGCCAATATCATTGAAATAAGTTTCAACAGCTCCTTTAATTGCTTTTGCGGGATCTTCCGCAGGGGTTGATGAAGTTGTTACTGGATCAGTGGAAGGAGTAGTGGTAGCGGGCTGTGCTTGACCACAACCAGTAGCAAGAAATCCGACAATCAGAAAGAGGGACAAGATGGGAAATAATTTTCTTTTTAGCATTTAAAACATCCTTTCAAATTTAAATTATATTCTAAGTGTAATAAGAATATATATTTAGTCTAAATATTCGACGGATATGTGAAAAATACCTTTATCACAAATAGATTAAGCTTATAAATTTTAATTATGAGCCTATAATTTTAACGAATAAGAATAGATTGCCTTATAAGAATAAACATTAATTTAATAAAAAAGAATTGAGCTCTATAGTTTTATATTATATGCTTATAACATTTAAGAATATGGACTTTAAGTATAAACGGAAGGATAAACTTGCTGTTTAGCGAATGATATATTAACAGTTTCTTAACGGCAATTGAATAAATCATGATCAGACTTGTGAATTAATTATTAAGAGGAGGGCGAAATCTTTGAAACTTAAGTCGATGTCAATGCGATCCGTAGGTTTGACCGTTATCTATCTAATGTTATTAGGTTTTGGCATGACTTTTTTAGTCGGCTGCGATAGCTCATCTACGGCGGGCTCCGTTGACAAGGGGCAAACTTCGTCGCAGGCTAACGTTAATCAGAATGCCAATCAACCGGTCCAAGGCGTCCCAACCGACATAATACCGTCTACAGCCAACCTATCCGTCGATGATTTGGAAGCAGCTCTGGAGGCTAATAAAGGATGGCAGTTAATTGACGTACGGGAAGCCAGAGAATATGCCACTGGGCATATTAAGATGGCCCTTAATAGACCTTTGGGTGATCTGGAGAAGAATCTTGCCCAGATTAGTAAGGACAAAGAGATTGTCTTAATCGACCTTAACGGTAGCCGCGCACAATCAGCGTGGCATCTTCTGGTCAAGAACGGCTATGACCAAACCAAAGTTAAAGTCTTAACTGGAGGCATGTTGCAGTGGAGAGGAATCATCAGCTCAGCGGGTAGCAGCAGTGCTGATACTGATAATAGTAGTGACCCAAATAATGGTGGTGGAACTGCAGAAGCGAAGCCTGAGGTCCAAGAAATGGTAGGCGGCTGTTAAAATAGTCGGTTGAGAAATTATTAAGGTTATGATGTTGTAATGGATGGAGGGAAAACTATGAAACGAAGAAATTTCTTAAAGGGTGCACTTTATGGAACAGGCGCTACCATGGCGCTGGTGGGTGGGTTCGGTACCTTCAATAAACTGGACTCGCTCAAAGCTGAGGCTACAAGTAAGGAACTTGAAACATCTGTTTTTTCTTCCTGTGAAATGTGTCGAAACCAGTGCCCAATTGCCGTTAAAGTCAAAGACGGGAAAGTCTTTAAAATTGATGGGCATCCGGACGATGCGGCTTTCGGTGGCTCAATCTGTGCTAGAGGAAATGCCGGTCCGTCCCTGCTTTATGACCCCCAACGGATTAAGAAACCGATGATTCGTACTGGTGAGCGAGGAGATGGCAAATTCAAAGAAGTAAGTTGGGATGAAGCATACACTTATATATCTGATAAATTATATAACGTCAAAGATCAATACGGCGGGGAAGCAATCGCCTTGGCTAGTCGTAAAGGACCCCATGATTGGTTTTTCCGGTCGATTGGCAAAGCTTTGGGTTCTCCTAATGTGTTTTCTCATGAGGCAACTTGTCCAATGACTCGTTCCGTAGCCTTAGACACGACCTTTGGGAATGAAGCGATTCAAGCCGATTACGCCAATGCCAAGTATATTATCTCCATTGGTCGAAACTGGTTTGAGGGAATTCATGTTGCTCAGACTAGAGCTGTTTCTAAAGCGTTAAGCAATGGGGCTAAATTGGTAGTGCTCGATCCCCGTTTTAGTGTTACTGCCTCCAAAGGAGAATGGCTTCCGATTAAAGGCACCACTGATTTGGCCTTTGTCATGGCCATGGCCAATATCATGAT
>Ga0209347_1001000_pt1 | contig 54322 bp, 52 predicted proteins | sample AutmiccommuBRH23_FD_187382 | JGI IMG/M metagenome (GOLD analysis project Ga0209347, IMG submission 187382) | Deep subsurface microbial communities from Mt. Terri, Switzerland - Autotrophic microbial communities BRH/23 (SPAdes) (version 2) | ecosystem: Environmental > Aquatic > Deep subsurface >... | reverse complement strand
GCTCATCAACCGACTGAAGCAATTCCGGCGCTTGGCCACCCGCTACGAGAAACGCGCCGCGAACTTCCGGGCCATGTGGGTGATCGGCGCCATACTGCTCGCGCTGTAGTTTGCAAACACGCCCTAGGGTGAGGGAACTCCCGCCCCGGCAACCGCCGCCTGGGCCGCAGCGATGATCTTCTCGTATTCTTCCAGATACTCCGGCAAGTCGCGATCCACCAACACCCCCCGGACGATCTTCCCCTGCTTCTCCTCCTCGCTCAAGCGCGCGGCGGCCTGCACCGTGATACCGTTCTCCTTCAGTTGGCGCATCATATCCACCGCCGTGCCCACCTTGTTCATCCGGCCATACGTCGTATGGCAATAACTCACCGCCTCCACCATCGCAAAGCCCTTTTTCTGCATGCCCGCCCCAATCAGGTGCTCCAGCTCTTTCGCGTGGTAGACCGTGCTGCGAGCCACAAACGCCGCCCCCGCCGCCTCCGCCAACTGGCAGGGAGACAACGGGCGCTCAATGGTGCCATACGGCGCCGTCGCCGCCAGCGCGCCCATCGGCGTTGCCGGGGAATATTGCCCGCCCGTCATGCCGTAAATGCTATTGTTGATCACAATCGCCGTCAGGTCCATGTTGCGCCGCGCCGTATGGATGAAATGATTACCCCCAATCGCCAGGGCATCCCCATCCCCCATCACCACCAGCACGTGCATCTTCGGGCGGGCCATCTTTAGTCCGGTAGCAAACGCCAGCGCGCGCCCGTGGGTCGTGTGCATCGTGTTAAAATCCACATACACCGACATGCGCCCGCTACAGCCGATGCCCGAGACCATCGCCACGTCATCCTTGTCCAGCCCCAGATGGTCCACCGCCCGAATAATTGAGGCCAGCACAATGCCGATCCCACAACCAGCGCACCACACGCCGGGGAATTTCTTTTTATGGCGCAAATACTGATAGATTTCGTGCTCTTCTTGCGCAGTCTTCATCTCAGGCTTCCTCAATAGCATCCAGGATCTGCTGCGGCGGGATCAACTCGCCATCCACCCGGTTCACCCGCACCACCTTGGAGCGCCCCACCACCCGCTCCACCTCCAGCGCCAACTGGCCGAGATTCATCTCCGGCACGATCACCCGATGCGCCCCACCCGCCAGCCGCTCGATCAGCTCCTCGTCAAAAGGCCAGATGGTCTTGAGCGTCAACAGCCCGATCTTGTAGCGCCTGGCCCGCGCCATCTGCACAGCATGGGCCGCCGCCCGCGCCGTCGACCCGTAGGCAATCACCACCGTCCGCGCCCGGCTGTACTCAGCCGCCCCCTCCAGCCCGTCCGTGGAATACAGCACAATATCATCCAAGTTGCGGTTGATCTTGGCGAAAAAGCGCCGCCACCACGGGTTGATCTCATCCTGCCGGTACGTGGGAAACCCCGCCCTGTCGTGGATCAACCCCGTGATGTGATAGCGAAACCCCTCCCCAAAGCTGACCAACGGCGGCACATCGCTGGGCGTCTCGTCGTAGGGAAAATACCACTCTGGCGGCACGTCCATCCCCGGCCGGTCCACCACTTCGGGGATCGGCAACGCGGAAATGTCCAACGCCTCCCGCATGTGACCGATGACCTCGTCCATCAGCAGGATCACCGGCGTGCGATACTGCTCGGAAAAGTTGAACGCCTGGATCGTCAGCAGGTACGTCTCTGGAATCGAGCTGGGGCACAGGGCGATGATGGGGTGGTCGCCGTGCGTTCCCCAACGGGCCTGCATCACATCTCCCTGCGCGGGGGCCGTGGGGAGGCCGGTGCTGGGACCGGCGCGTTGCACATCCACAATCACGCAGGGGATTTCGGCAGCCGACGCATACCCCAGGTTCTCCTGCATCAGCGAGAAACCGGGGCCGCTGGTGGCTGTCATGGATTTTAGCCCGCCGACGGACGCGCCGATCACCGCGGCCAGGGAAGCGATCTCGTCCTCCATCTGGATGAACTTGCCCCCCACGCGGGGCAGCTCGCGCGCCAGTATCTCGGCGATTTCGGTGGAGGGCGTGATGGGATAGCCGGCGAAAAAGCGGCAACCTGCCCGCAACGCGCCCTCCGCACAGGCCGCGTTCCCCTGGACAAGTCGGACCGTCACCTGGCTGCCTCTTCTTGTGTATCCTGTATCACTTCCACGACGATGGCGAAATCGGGGCAGTGGATCGCGCACCACTCACAGGCCACACATCGCTCGGGATACGCCACTACTGGCCGATGCTCTGTATCCTGAGTAAAGACCTGTTGTGGACAGAAAGCGATGCACAACCCACAGCCCTTACACCAGTTGGCGAACACCCGCACGCGCCCGCGCAGTCGGTGGTGGTTCGGTCGCTCTATCGTTTCCTTTGGGGTTTGCCTTTGCAGGGTGTCTGTAATGCCCACGCTGCATCCTCCTTGTTGCCAGGCAGAGTCTCCTGCTCTACCGACACAAATAGAGCCAAGCCTCCGACACCGGACGACTTGGCCCAAGTAGTTGCCTGAACATCGTTACGAGCCCCCCTGTTCGTCCTCGAATGGGTGGAACCCTGTACTGCTATCTGGTACTTCCATCATAGCTGCAAACGCACACTATGTCAATTCCCCACAGCCAGCATTTTGGCGGAGCGTCTCTATCCTTCCCTCGCCTCGGAGCTTGTACGTAAGGGGATATCCCCTCACCTCGGCATACATGCCGCTGGCACTACGTGCCGCACCCTCTCCCAGGGGGCGAGGGTGGCATACATGCCGGGCCAGATGCCTTCTCCCCCCGGGAGAAGGCATCTGGCCCGGACCGCAGGTCCGCTGGCTCTGCGAGCCGGAAGGGGCGGATGAGGAAGCTTCTCTAGCCTCCCAAATACTGTAAAATCTCGGTGATCCGCGATACGACCAAGTCGGGATGGGCCGCAGCGAAATATTCGACGGACTGACCGGGGGGTAATACCCCCACCGTGCGCGCCTGCACGCTCTGCCCGGCGACCACATCCATCGGGTGGTCGCCGCACATCACCGCCCAATCTGCTGTCACATGCAGAGCTTCCAGCGCGGCCAACAGATGCCGAGGATCGGGCTTGACAAAGGGCACGTCATCCCGCGTCAGCAGGGCATCATACGGCAGGTCATTGCGGGCCATCACCTGCAGAACGGCTTCCCGGCAGTTGCGCGTCACGATGGCAATGCCGATGCCCGACGCCTTTAAGTGGCGCAGCATCTCCGGCACGCCGGGAAACACCTCCGCCCGCTCTGCCGCTTCCAGCTCGACCTCTACGATAGCCCGGTGGGCCTCCGCGGCAAAGGCCGCGGCAGAGGCCGCTCCTGGCGCACCGTCACCCTGGCCGAGACGCGCCGCCACCTGCTCGATCATCTCCAGCACATACAGCCGGGCATACTCCTCCACCGGCACGCCATACCGCGCCACGACATCCAGCGCGCGCCGCCGCATCAGGGCAAAGTCAACCTCCTGGTGCACCAGCGTCCCGTCAAAATCAAATAGGAAAGCTCGAACGTTTTGTAACATATGCCTCACTGCAAGACAGTGTGTAATAGGTCGGGAATCTGGGCGGGCTGATCGGCCACCAGCACACCCGCTTCTCGCAACGCCTCGATTTTGTGCAGCGCCGTCCCGTTGCCGCCCGCGATAATCGCTCCCGCGTGCCCCATGCGCCGCCCAGCCGGGGCCGTGCGCCCGGCGATGAACGCCACTACCGGCTTGCGCACATGGTCAGCGATGAACGCGGCAGCCTGCTCCTCGGCATTGCCGCCGATCTCCCCGATCAGGGTAATCGCCTCGGTCTGCGGGTCTTGCTCGAACAGCCGCAGCACGTCCACAAACGTGGTCCCGTTCACCGCGTCCCCGCCGATACCCAGGCAGGTGGATTGGCCCAGCCCGGCCTGCGTCAACGCCCACACCACTTCATAGGTCAGCGTCCCGCTGCGCGAGACCACCCCGACCTTGCCCGGACGGTGGATGTGCCCCGGCATAATCCCCACCTTGGTCACGCCCGGCGTGATAATGCCTGGGCAGTTTGGCCCTATCAGGCGCACCGGCTTGTCCTGCAAATAGCGCATCACCCGCAGCGCATCCCACAACGGCACACCCTCGGTAACACAGGTAGTCAGGGCAATTCCCCCGTCGGCGGCCTCCAGGATAGCGTCCGCCGCGTACGCCGCCGGGACATAAATAATAGAGGTGTTGGCCCCTGTGCGCTCCACCGCCGTTCGCACATCGTCGTAAACGGGCACCCCTTCGACGGCTTGCCCTCCTTTGCCGGGCGTCACCCCCGCCACCACCTGCGTGCCATAGTCCAACATCTGCAGGGTGTGGAACGAACCCTCGCGCCCGGTAATCCCCTGCACCAGCACGCGCGTCCCCTCGTTCACCAGGATGCTCATGCGGCACCTCCCCCGGCATGGGATTCGGCGTTGGTCCCGGCATTAGCCCCGGCATTAGCCGCCGCTACCGCTAGGCGCGCCCCTTCGGCGAGGCTGGCCGCCGCGGGCAGGTGGGCCTGCTCCAGAATTGCCCGCCCCTCCGCCTCGTTCGTGCCCACCAGCCGGATCACGAGGGGCACCTTGGTCTGCAACTGCTCCAGTGCCATGACGATCCCTCGCGCCACCTCATCGCAGCGGGTGATGCCGCCGAAAATGTTCACCAGCACCGCCTTGACCCTGGGGTCGGACAGGATGATCTCCAGGGCGGTTTTTACCCGCTCCGCCCGCGCGCCGCCACCCACATCGAGAAAGTTGGCTGGCTCCCCGCCGTACAGCTTGATCACGTCCATCGTCGCCATCGCCAGCCCCGCGCCGTTCACCATGCAGCCGATTTGCCCATCCAGCGGGACATAGCTAATGCCCGCTTCGCGCGCCTGGCGCTCGGCGGGCATTTCGTCCGCAGTATGTCGCATGGCTAACAGGTCGGGGTGCCGGAACAGGGCGTTGTCGTCCACAGTCATTTTGGCGTCCACGGCCAGCAGTTGGCCGCCACCCGTGGCGCTGTCGGCGGTGATCACCAGGGGGTTGATCTCGGCCAGGGTGGCCTCGGTCTCGGTGGCCGTGCGGTAAAGGGCCTGGCCGATGGCCTGAAACGAGGGCCACAGCTCCCTGGGGAGATCGAGCGTTCCCGCCGCCTGCACCAGATGGTAGGAGCGCAGCCCCAGGAACGGGTCGAGGTACAGAGTGCGTACCCGCTCCGGGTGGGTGCGGGCCACCTCCTCGATCTCGACGCCGCCGTCTGCGGAGACGAGCAGGGCCATCCGCCGCGCCGTCCGGTCGGCGATCAGCCCCACGTACAGTTCCCGCGCAATATCGGCAGCCCGCTCCACCAGCACCCGCCGCACGGGCGCCCCCTTGAGGCTGCTGCCCAGCAGCCGGGACGCCTCGCGCAGCGCGTCATCGGGCGTATCGGCCAGGACAATCCCCCCGGCCTTGCCGCGCCCGCCCACCTGCACCTGGGCTTTGACGACCACCCGCCCCTGAAGCTGTTGGGCAATCTCGCGGGCCACCGCCGGGTCTTTAGCCACCTGTCCCTCGGGCACTGGAATGCCGTGGGCAGCGAACAGGCCCTTGGCCTGATATTCGTCCAGGTTCATACCCGCCCCTCCCTGTGCCTCGCTTGGTGCGGCACGACTCTTGACGCTATAGATGACGGCGCACCGTTGCGCCGGTCTCGGACGATTGGCAGTTGGGCGGAAGCCTAGTTGCCCTCAAACGTCAGCAGTCGATGGTTCTCCGAATCGCTGACGATCACGCGCCCCGCGCTATCCACCTTGATCCCTGTGGGCAAATTCATGGAGGTGAGGTCCGTGCCATATTGCCCCCAGATGCCCAGCAGCTTGCCCTGCTTGTCGAACTTCAAGACGCGGTACTGCTCAGGGTCAGTAGCATACACGTTCCCCGCCTCATCCACGGCCAGATAGGGCTTGTTGACTACCGACTGCCCCTCCCAGCCGTATAGGGACCACTGCCGCAGGTAGTTCATATCCCGGTCAAACACCTGAACCCGCAGGTTCCAGGTGTCGGCCACGTATAGCTCCCCGTCCGCCGACAGGGCCAGGCCCACCGGCTCTTGGAACTGTCCTTCCGCAGACCCCTCACCGCCTACCGCGGCGACCACTTGGCCATCGGCGTCGTATTTGACCACCCGCTTGTTGCCCGTGTCCGTGACATAGACATAGCCTTCCTGATCTACGACCACATCACGCGGGCCATACAGTAGCTCGCCGTTCAGGGTAGGGTCATCCGCCTTGCCAAACATGCCCCACAGCCGTTGCAGGTTCCCCTGCTGGTCAAACACCTGGACGCGATGGTTCCACGTATCGGTCACGTACACCTGGCCATCAGGTCCCACCGCGACGCCCCACGGCTCCATAAACTGCCCCGGCTGCACGCCTTCGAGGCCCCACTGCCGCAAGAACTGCCCTTGCGAGTCCAGCACCTGTATGCGGTGGTTCTGGCTATCAGCGATATAGATATTCCCCTCGGCGTCCAGCGCGATCCCCTTGGGCGAGCTGAACTGGCCAGGGCCAATGCCCGTGGAACCCCAGGTAGATGTCGCCGGGCGCTGGGTCCATTTCTCCAGATACTCGTCTCCTGGCAACTCGCCGGTCATGGCCGCCGTCTCTGGCCCGTAATCCCACAACTGCTGGGCCACATCCCGCCGGACGTACATGGCAAAGTTGTTCACGAAAGGCCAGGCCGTGAGGGATTCCTCATACTTGCGATTGAAAATCACGTCCCAGCGCTTGCTCAGGGCCACCGGGTCCTTCAACTCCTCCATGATCTTGTCAGGGGTGAGCTGGTTATACCAGGTCTGCAACGGCCACCAGATCAGGCGATACTGCCGCCGATAATAGCGGTTCCCCAGCAGCGGCTTGATGCCCCCTTCGTTGGCCGTGCCCACGATGACTACTTCCGCATCGAACGGGCCGCCCGGCTTTTTACCGTAGAACTGGGCGTTGGTGAAATTGCGGAGATACCAGACAAACGGCCAACTCGACTCGTCGTCATAGGCCACCTTCATGCTCAGGTCGCCGTACAGCCGCCGCGACATGTCTTCCAGCTCGCGGGTCACCAGGGCCGTATCCGGCGTGCCATGCGCATAGACGATAAACTCGGTGGGATAGTCGTCGTTGATGAACGAAGCCATCCACGCAGAGCGCACGGTCAACCCCATCATCACCACTACCAGCGACACGGCCACCATCTTCCAGGCAATCCGCTCGCCCAACCGCCGAATGGCAAGCCAGGCAAACGCACCCAGAGCCACCGTAACGACCAGCGCACCCAGCCAGTTCATCGTCGCGCCCAACTCCTCGACGGTGGTGCCGGTGCTCAACCCGCCGCCTAGGACACGACTCAACGCCCAGATGAGCAGGGGCACGATGGGCAGCAGCCATAGCCCGCCCTTGGCGCGGATCGCCTGCCAGTCCATCTCCAGCAACCGCCCCAGCGTCCAACCCGCCATGAGGATCAGCGGCAGGGCGATATGCATGGTCAGCCAGGGCATTTTCTCACCAGCCCAGCTATAGGCCACAAAGGCCACCACGAACCAGTAGGCCAGGAAAGGGATCAAGGGCACCGAATCTTCCGCGCGCTCGGCGACACCCCCGTCTTCGATGGTATCCCCATCCGCGATCTTGGGCACGGCCACCGCGCCAGCCTCCGGCTGCGGGCGCTCAGGCCGGATCAAGGCGGGGAAAGCCTTGGTCAGGTAGGCGATGCCCCCGCCGAACGCCAGCGTGAGGGGCAAGAACTCGTACAGCGGGACAAGCACCAGGTAGTAGAACCAGGGCTGGTCCCCTCGCTTGACCCCGTGCTGCGAGAGCCAGTAGCCCAGCGAGCCGACCATCCCCGTGGCAAAGCCCTGCCCGTTGGTGAACATGGTGGTAAAGAGCGGCACAAAGATAGCATAGAATATGCCCGCGCTGATTAGCCACCGCTTCCAATCCCACCAGAGGCCGATGGCAACGGACAGCGCCAGCACGCCCAGGAACACCCCTCCGGAGAACAGGATGGCCTGCTGGCTGTAATCCACCGGGTTGCCCCCCAACAGTTGGATAGGGATGGGCGAGGCCAGCGGCAAGATCAGCGTGCCCAGCAACATCATCAGGTCAAAGGCTGGCAGTTCGCGCCAGTTCCCACGCCGCTCGATCAGCCATTGCCACAGGAACAGGGCAAACAGGAACGTTCCAAAGATAAAATAGGTGATGAACGTGTTCTCTTTGGCCGTAAAGCCCAGCGACAGCGCCGCCGCGGCCAAGTACAGGTCCTTGGGCTTGCGCATGCTCAGGTAGCGCACGATGGCGATGAACAACAGCAGGTTGAACGCCGCCACAAAGGGGTCGTGCCGGAAGAAGCGAGAACGGAACATCATCACGGGCGAGATCGCCATCAGCAAGAGGGTGGCAAAGGCCCCCTTGTTGCCCAGCCATTTCCTCAACGCCAGCGGCAAGATCGCCAGGGCGATCCCGAACAGGGCCGCCCCCAGACGTCCGGTGTAATCGTTATCTCCGAATAGCGCATAGATCAGCGCCGTAAAGTGATAGCCAAACGGGCCGTGAAAGACGGGACTGTGGATATATCCCTGACCAGTAGCCAGCTTCCACGATTCCCAGGCGTGGATACTCGAGTCGTGGTCATACCCTCGCGCCCCCAAATCCCACAGGCGCGTGAACAGGATGAACGCGATCACCACTGCGTACAGCACTGTCCACCAGGTCACCCGCCACGTGCCAAACACGGGCCGATCCAGCCAGCTATCCTTCCTCTCAGATACGTTCTCGCTTATGCTCATTACGCTACCGCACCTTCGTCTAGTAGTCTATCTGCCCGATTCCAGTCGGACCCAAACTTCCAACTCCGAGGCCCGCGGCGTGCCCACAGGCTGACGTAGCAGAAACCATCGCAACCGCTCGCGGAACGACAACGGGAACCCACCATCCGGGCGGGACTCGATCCAGCGAAATCGCTGCCCGATACTGCCGCTCGGCCCCTGGACATCCTGTTGCGCGGGGATGATTACGATCGTCGCGTCGGCCTGCTGGGCGACTGTTCTCAAGATGTCCGCCCGGCGATACTCGCGCAAATACCAGCCCATCCAGGGATCGAGGGACGGCGCGTAGGCGATGTCTACCACGCGCGGGTCCCCCGCCTGACGGCTGGAAACCTCCTCGATCAGCGCCTCCAAGTCGCGCATCTGCATCGATGTGGCGGCGTTACCCGTCAGGCTCTCGCGCGAATCGGCCCCGTACTGATAGGCCACCGCCGTGGTGGTCCGCACCATCAGCGCCATCATCACCAACAGGAGACAGGCTGCGCCCGCCCGAAAGGCCGCCATGCGCCCGCTCCAAACCCAGTACGCTGCCCAACCGATCACCACGAATCCCAACGCGAACCCGGCGTTGCGGAAGGCTTGCACTTGCCCCGTGTGGATATAGACCCCCAGTTGCACGGCAGCGAACAAGACCGCCAGGATCAGGACGAACAGAGCCAGCCCATCCCACAACTCGGTCCCTGGTGCCAACCGCTCCCACAGCCATTCCAGCCCCCGCGCCGCCAGCAACACCAGGGGCAGCAGGGCATCCACCAACCAGACGGACTCGCGGTGGCCCAACGCCGTCCCCAGCAGGAGGGCGAACAGGACCCAGCTCAGCAGGAAAATATCTACCCGGTCGCGCCGCAACAGCCCGCTCACGATGCCCACCAGGGCCAGCCCGATGGTCAGGAACTCGTACGTAGCTAACGTCGCCGGATAGGCCCACCAGGAGAGGGTCGTGCTGGCTGGAGATAGCGTGCGAAACCAGCGTCCCGCCAATTCCGCCGTCGCGCCCACGCCCGCCAGGTTGACCAAGAAACCGGTCGCCAGCAGCGCCAGCGTTCCGCCGAACCAGAGGGCATTACGCCGTGTGGCTGCTGCGCCAATCACTTCCCCGTAGCGGCGCAACAGGTCCTTCCCCCGCTCCTGCCACCACCAGATCAGGCCGGAGAGCAGGGTTGCCAGCAGGAGGGTGTAAAAGTTGGGGCCAGCCGTCAGCCCCACCGCCAGCGCGACCACGCCGAGCGTCAAATGCCGGGGCTCCCGGCTGCGGCTATAGCGGTACAGGGACAGCAGTAACAGCGCGCCGGCTGCCGCCACGAGGATGGGGCCATCGGCAGCGCGCGAGAAATAGACCCAGGTAGGGGCAAATGCCATCAGCAGCGCGGCCACCAGCGCGCCCCGCCGTCCGAGCAGGTCTCGCGCGAAATAGGGCAGGATCACCAGCAGCGAGCCAGCCAGCGCGGGTAGCAACCGCGCCGCCCAATCGGAGGCCTTGGTCAGGCCGAATAGCAACAGGTTGGCGTCATACAGCAGCGGGATGTAATAGGCGGGCCGCCAATCCGACCCCTGTAATGTGCGCCAGGCGGCCAGGGCCGTATTCAACCCCGTCTCCTGCAAGGGCCAGCGCCCCAACGCCGCCAGCCGCACGACCAGAGCGGCCAGCGCCAACACGCCGTACACCACCACTTCCACCGTCAGCCAGGGCAGCGGGACACCCCGCTCTGCGGGGGCTTCCCGTCTCGCGGGCGCCGCCCCCGCTTGTAGATGACGCTCTTCCCAAGCTCTTTCCATCAAGCCAGTTCCTTTCCAGGAAATCGCCTGCTCTACTACCTATCCTACGGACCGGTTCCCTCTCGGAGCGCCGCCACCTCTGGCGGCTCAAAAGCCTGCCTTTGGCCCGTCGCGCAGCAGATTATACCACACTTTCCCGTTTATTCCAGTCGCTAGAAATCGCGGCCAAAGATGATCACGCCGCCGTCGTCATACACGCGCTGCAACACCCGATCGAATTTAGCAATCATGGGCTGCGAGAGGTGATACTTGTTTCGCTCCAACTGCCCCACATAGACATAGTCCACGTCGTACTTGTCCAGCAGTTCCCGCACCCGGGCAGGGTCCATCCCCTGATAGATGGCGGTAATGTCCGGCTCGCGCCGCCCCGGCTCGTCATAGTTGCCCCGCCACTGCAACTCGTGGCCACCCCACCCCAACACCGTGGGGATACCCGTATGGGCCGAGACCCAGTTATACTCTGTATAAGAACCGCCGGGCGCTTCCAGCAGCACGGCTCCCGGCGTCGCATTCTGGCGCAACCACTGGATCGCCTCGTAATCCGACTGGCGGGATTGGGCCACATGGCGCGTGCCGTCCAGCGTCGGCTCACCCCGGAAGCCGTTAGCCTTGCTGACCGCGGCAGCCGCCGTATAGCTCAGCCCGCCGCCCACCAGCAGCACCGCCGCCACGCCCCAAGCCGCCAACCCTACCCGCCCGATGCCCTTGGCGCGGCGCAGGCTGTGGGCGACATAGAACAGGCCATAGGCCGCAGCCAGCCCTAACAACACCCACCCCTGATAGTAAAACTTGAACACCGTATTCATCCGGGTGTTAAAGGTGTCTTTCAGGAAGATGAACTCGACGCTCCCCGTGAGCAGCAGTCCGGCGACCATCAGCAGCAGGGCGAACAGGGCGCTGGTAGACATGGCGGGCTGCGCCTCCGCCCCCTCGCCGGTGAAACGGGCCGCCGACAGGAGCAGCACCCCCGCCCCGCCCGCCAGCAGCGCGATCAGCGCGGTGGTCCACCACCCCTGCGCCACCGCCAGTCCCAGCACTGCCACCGTCACGATGGCCGCAACCTGGGACGCTGGCGACAACCGCCGCGCACCCGACGCGCCCCGGCTATACCGCAGCCACAGGGCCACCAGCAGGCCCGCCGTGAACACGATAAACACGCCGAACATCAGCAGATATTGATGCCAGCGGGTCTTGATATCGCCCACCAGCCCGATGCCCCCGGCCTGCGAGCGAAAGCCCAGGTAGAAGGGCAAGTAGAACACCAGCCCCAGGGCCAGCAGAAGCACGCCCATCTGCGCCACATCCCCCAGCCACGCCCAACCAGGCTTCCGGTAGTCGACCTGCCGCCGGAAGGCATACGCGGCCACGAAAATCGCCAGGTAGATGGGATAGTCCCAGGTGTTCAAAAAGCCCAGGCTGCCCAGGAACAGCCCCCACAGCACCAGGTCAAACGTGCCGCCCGACCACAGATCGCCCACAAAACGCTGCCACGCGCCCCACAGGCCGCCCTTTTGCTCGGCTGGTTCGTCGGCAGATGCCTCAGCGTCCGCAGCCTCGGCTTCGCCCGCTGCCTCAACAGCGGGACGCTGCCGCCAGCTCAGGGCCAGGTTCAGCGCCAGGGCTATGGCCAGCATCACAAAAGGCAACGCCAGCACGTGAGGATGCACGTCACCCAATAAAAAGCTAAAGAAGGGAAACTCGTCGATGACCTCCATCGAGTTGCCCAGCGCGTCCCGATCGTGGATCACCCGCGAGGCCCGCCACCACCACCAGGTATCATCGGGATACCAAGTCGCGCTCTGCACACTGGCCTGCAGGTTCTTGACGTCCAGCCAGCGCCACAGGGCTTCGCTGCCGCCGCCGCGTGCCCGGATCAGCTCGAACACCCCTTCCAGGTTGCCCATCAAGGCCACCAGCGTAGCGCCCACCAGCCCCGCCCACGGAGCCACCCACCGGGCCAGCCGATGCTCCTGCTCGGTCTCCTGGCCGGAACGCTGCAAATAGGCCCGCACCAGGTTATACACCAGGCTAAACGCCCCGCTCGCCGTCAGGGCGAACAGCGTCACCAGGGTCAGGTTGAACGTGATATCACTGGGCAGGCCCGACAGCCGGGTGAGCATTGCCGCAATCACATAGCCGAAATAGTAGTAGCTGATGGCATAGCCGGAGAGCCACTGGTCGTTTGGGGGGAACGTCCGGCTGCGCAAGATGGCGTTGATAAAGCCAAACTCCATCGGCTTTTCCGTCCAGGCGATCTCGGGGTTGTAGGCCCGAAAGAAGCTAAACCCCGCCAGCGCCACCAGGAACACCAGCTCCGTGGCGATGATCATGCGGGTCTCGCCCCGCAAAAAGGCCAGCATCTCTCGCCCCTCGCGCTTCCAAAGGTAGGCCGACAGACCGCCCACCAGCAGCAGCACCAACACGATGGAGGGGGTCGTGTTCTGCAGCAGGCCCAGCGTCACCAGCAGCCAGAACAGGTAGCCGGTGAGCAACAGCCCAACGGGCCGCGCAAAACCAAACCCGCGATCCGGCAGAAACCGCAGCAATTTGAGCGCCACTGGCAGAGCCAGGATCCCGATTACCTGGAGAACCAGCCACCAGATCAGCACAGCAACCATAAAGCTCCTATTCTATGACGACAGCATGGCGGCAGCGATCAGGTCGCCCACTCGCCCACCACCCTGTAGATATCCACCTGTTCGTTCCGATAGACACGCTCTAGCCGCCCATCTGTCACCAGTTGCTCGAATTTCAGCAGGGCGACGGAGGGATAGACGATGCGCTCCAACTGGCCCACATAGATGTACTGCACGCGATACTGCTCCAGTATCGCATATAGGGTACTGATATCTGTCGTTTCGTACAAAGTGGCCGCATCGTGCTGGCGGACGCCCACCTGATCCGCCGGGCGCTGCTCCCATTCGTGCGCGCCCAGCAATGTGGGCAGGCCGGTATACGAGGACACCCGCAACCCGCCCTCCCGGTAAAAGCCCAGCGGCGCCTCGGCGATCACCGGCGTGCCCCGCACGTTCTGCCACAGCCATTCGATGGCCTCCCGCTCGTACGACAGCTCGATGGGATGGTCCGGGTCCGGCCATTCATAGACGCCGTTGGTCATATACGCAGTTCCGTCCAGCGTATCGCGGGCGGGCGTATCCCCCGGAAATCGCTCGTTCACCCGGTTGGGCACAGCCATGACTACATACACCAGCGACGACGCCACCAGCAGCGAAACTACCCCCTGCCAGACGCCGCCCAGCCCGCGGATGGCGGACAGTCGCCGCCATAGGGCGGGCAATGCGCTGCCCAGCGCCACCCCCAGCAGCACCCAGGCCTGGATGTAGAACTTGAACACCGTGTTCATCCGCCGCCAGTCGGAACCGGCTAAAAAGTCCTTCAGGTAGATCAGTTCCACGCCCAGCAGGATCGCCAGCCCCACCAAGACCAGCAGCCGCTGCAAGAACCCCGCCTGCCGTCTGCCGCTGGACAGCAGCGAAACCGCCGCCGCCACCAGCATCGCCACCAGCAGGCCGAGCACCGCCATCCCACTCACTGCCAGCATGACTCCGGCAGACAATCCGCCCACCAGTAACAGCAGACCCACGGGCCAGAGCCAGAGCCGCGCTCCGTTCAACGCCTGCGCTCTGTGCCAGGCTCCCGCCCAGCCCAGCCGGTGCGTCAGGCGCGACCAGCGCCGCCAGCCCTGCGTCAGCCACAGCCCCAGCGCCGATACCAGCAGGAGCATGAACAGCCCCCAGATCAGCAGAAACGGCCCGGGCTGGACGCGTTCCGCCGGGGAAACCAGCGCCAGCCCCAATTGCTGCGCCTGATAATTGGCATAAAAAGGCGCATACAACAGCAGCGCCGTCAGAGTCAGCAGCATAAAGCTGGGCAGTGCCCCCAGGATGCCCCGCGCCCCCTCCCGGTGATAGCCCCGGTACAGCATAATCAGCCCCAACATCCCCAGGTAGGCGGGCAAATCCCACGTGTTAATAGCGCCCAGCGCCCCCACCGACAGCGCCAGCGCCCCCCACCGCAGGGCAGAGCGGGTGCGGTCCTGCCCCTGCTCGGTGAGCAGCCCCAGGAACAGGGCGATCACCAGCACGGTGAAGGGGATGCCGATCATGTGCGGATGGAGGTCGGCGAATAAAAAGCTGAAAAAGGGGAACTCGTTGATGGTATAGGGGATGATGCGCGTGCCGCGATACCAATAATCAAAAGGGAGGGCGCGCGCCTGGCCGGTAATCAGCCGCCCAAAGCCCAGGGTGAAATGATACACATCCCGCCAAATCACTCGCCCATTCTCAAAGGTCGCTCCCCCCAAGCGGGCGACTTCTTCCACCACCTGGACGATGCCGGACAGGTTGCCCAGTACGGCCACCAGCAGCGCGGCGGCCCCGCCGCCCCACAGCCCCGCCCGCGATACCGCCGGGGCAACTGCCACGCCCGCCACCGGCGCGGCGATGCCCCCGCCGTCCATGAGCACCTCGCCGTCGGGTACGGGTGCGGCTGGTGTGAGCGCAGCTTGGGCAGAACGTCGGCGCGAGCCGTTCGCCAGATGATAGCCCACCATAAACACGTGGGAGACCGTTAGAGCAAAAAAGGTCGGCACAGCCAGGTTAAAGCCCACTTCCGGCGGCAGGCCGGTCAGTTTCATCAGCAGGGCGGCGATGAACTGGCCGTAATAGTAATAGTTGAGATAGCCCCCGGCAAAATAGGGGTCGTAGGGAGGCATATAGGCCGATTTGGTCAGGGCATTGAGGATGGCGATCTCCATCGTCTTCTCCCCGCCGAACCAGGGTTGCCACAGGTCGGGGTTCAGGACACGTACGCCGGCAAACGCCAAAAAGGCCAGCGTGAACAGGCCTTCTTCCAGCCAGATGAGACGGCGCGCTCGTGGCCACTCATCAGCCAAGCCAGGGCGTTGTCGGCGCCAGAGAAAAAAAGAGCCTACCCCCAGCGCCGCCACGGCCAGCCAGGCCGTGGGTGGGCTGTTCGCCGCCACGCGCAGGCTGGCCCCAATCCATACCAAATAGCTGACGATCACCAGCCCCAGCCCCTTTGCCAGGCCATAGCCCCGGTCGTGGAACTGGGGCACGAGGCGCGCAACCAGTGGCCAGGCCGCCAGCCCGATCACCTGCAACACCACCCACCATGAGAGGATAGCGAGCATCGGGTGGGCAATGCCCAGCCAGTTCCAGCCCCGGTTGTCCACCGTGGGGAACTGGTCTACCGGCACGTCAAGCATCAGCGTGCGCTCGGTCTGCCCGTCGGTCAGGTTGCCCGAGGGCACCTTCTCCGGCTCTTCTGCCCGCACGGTCGCCGGAATCCAGTATTTCGCCACCCAATCCCACGGGGTGAGCCGCGCCTCGCGGCTGGCCGCGTCCGCCTGCACCTCCCGCGCCCCCGATCCGCGCACGCGGTAGATGGTCACCGGGCCTTGCTGGTAGGCCACGTCCAGCGAGCTGCCTACCATCTGGTCGAACTTATTCAGGCCCTGGGCGTCATAGTAGGCCCGCTCCAACTCGCCCACGTACACATAGCCCACGTTATACCGCTCCAGAATTTGCTGGGCGAGGTTGGTATCCAGGGTATTATACAGGTCGCGCAGGTCTTGCTGCCGCCAGTCCACTACGATCCCGTTGACGGCCATGCGCTGCTGCTTCTGATGCCAGTTCCAGCCAATAATCGAGGGCAGCCCGGTATAGATGGAGACCCGGTTGCCCCAGCGGTATTCCGGCGTGTTCGCCTCGGCGATCACCGGCGAGCCGACGATGTGGTCCTGCATCCAGGTGATGGCCTGCCAGTCGTCGATCAGCGCCATCTCGCGGCCATTGTCGGCATAGCGGGCCGTAGTCATGTACTGTGCGCCGTCCAACCCACCCGGCAAGCTCGAGTCCCAGCGGTCGCGCACCTTGCCGTAGGTAGCAAAGATGGGATACAGCGATACGCCGATCAGTAGCGCGACCAGGGCCGTATTCCACGTCTTGGCCCCGCTCAGCGACCAGCGCGCCTGCCGCTTGAACAGATAAGCCAGCCCCACCGCCGCCGCAATGCCCCACAACATCCAGACTTGCAGGTAGAACTTGAACACCGTGTTCATCCGGCCAATATCGCCTTTGAGCACGATGTACTCCACCCCCATCGTCAGCGCCACGCCCACGGCGATCAGCAGCATGGTCATGCGCCGCGCGGGCCGGGCATCGCGGGAGAGGAACAGAGCCACCGCCAGCACGAGAATGGGCAGCGTCAGCAGCAACACCCAGCTTTTGCCCAGTAGCAACACCAGCATCACCAGCCCCAACAGGATCAGGCCGGACCAGCCAAACTCGTACCCCAACGTCTGCTGGCGCACCAGCAGGTCATACAGATGCCGCACCCGCTTTTGCCGCCCGCCATAGCGGAGGAACAGGCGCACCGCCCGCACGATGCCGTTGCGCGTGCCCGGCTCCAGGGCCACGGCCAGCAGATAGGATACCAAGATAAACAGCGCCGCCCCGTGGATGATCAGGTACGCGCCGATGGTCGTGCGCTCCCCTTTCCACGGCTCGACACTGGTATAGGCCGTGCCGAAATGGGAGTGGAAGGGCCAGTACAACAGCACGCTGAGCACCACCACATAGCCCGCGCGCAGGATAAACTGCCAGATGCCCTGCTCGTCGATCCGCTGCCGGTCCGCATAGACGCCAATCGCCAACGCCACCACCGAGATACCCAGGTAGGTGGGGAAATCCCACGAGTTGTTGGTCCACAACTCGCCCCCGGCCAGCGCCAGCAGTGTGACCTGCCATATCAGCGCCCAATCCAGCGCCCGCAGCCGCGCTCGCACCCGCGCCACCGCGCCCTGCCACCAGGCGGACCGCCGCACAGGGAGCGCCTCGGCCACCCCACCGTCAGTCATGTATGGCACATCCACCTGCGCCGTCTCCTGAGGCGCGGCGTCGGGAAGCGCAGGATCAAGCGCCAACGTGTCAAGCTCCGTCCCAGCCTGGGGATCCGTCTCTTGAAGCGCGGGATTGTCAGGTGACGCTTTCACCAGATCGCGAGCCAGCCGGGACAATGCCTCTAATGGCCGGGCAACGAAACTCGTGGCCAGCCCCAGCGCCAGCAGCGCAAAGGGCATAGCCGTCAGGTGGGCGTGCAGGTCGGCATACAGGAAGGTAAAGAAGGGGAACTCGTTGATCTCCCCGTTCTGCATAACCCGGCTGGCGTTCCAGTACCACCATTCGGGCCGGAAGGGTAGCTGCTGCCCCTTGAACAGCATCGCCCACAGCCCGGCCACCGTCTTGACCAACGGGGCCAGCCCCGGAATGCTGCTGGTAAAGTGGACGTTACTCCCCAACGCCTGCAAGCCGTTCAGCAACAACTGCACCTCGCCCAAATTGCCCACCACCGCCACTAACAACGCCCCCAGCAGGCCAAAGCGCAGCGCCCGCGGCCACCAGCCTCCCTCATCTTCCCCGGCGGGGATCAGGTTAAAGGCCACGCACGACGCGCCCATCGCCGTCAGTGCGAAAAAGGTGGGAATCGCCAGGTTATAGGCCACCGTGGGGAGGATGCCGGTGAATTTGATCAGCGTCGCCACCATCACCAGCCCCAGGTAGTAGTAGTTCAGATAGCCCCCGGCAAACCAGGGATCATACGCCGGGAAGGTGGTGCTCTTGATCACGGCGTTCAGATAGGCGAAATCCATCGGCTTCTCGCCGCCCATTGCCGGATGCCACAGATCGGGGTTGGCCCGGCGGATCAGCCAGAACAGCAGGAAGAAGCCCAGGAAGAGCAGTTCGTTGGCCGCCAGCAGCCGCCAGCGGGCACGCAGGTACAGCCCCAATGCCTCGCGCTGCCGCCAGGCCACCAACGCCGACGCCGCTGCCAACGCCACGATCACGCCCGCAATCGTCCCCCGCGTAAAGGGCAACACCTTCAGGCTGGGCAGCAACCAGGAGAGATAGCCTACCAGCAGCAACCCCAGCGTCTTGCTGAGGATATAGCCCCGGTCGCGCATCCGCCGGAAAGCCACGAACCCCAGCGGGAAGGCGATCACGCCCATCAGCGCAAGCGCCAATAGCCAGACCAATGTGGGTATCTTGTTCGCCACCCCATCCCTGTTAAACAGGTCGGACCAGGTACCGCCCTGCTGCTGGGTCTCCCAACTCTGCTCGTCCAGCATCAGGTTGTTGGGCGCGGCGCTCAACTGCTTGGGCGACGAGCGCACGATGCGCTCCAGGTCATAGCCCCCCAGCAGTTGCAGCACATTTTTCATCGTAAAGTCGGCCCGCTTCTTAAAGATGAGAACCTTGGGATGGTCGTACACCGTGAAGGATTCGTCCGAATGGTCATCGTTGATCTCGATGCCGAACAGGCGAGGCCGCGAGGTAAAGGTCTGGATCAGGTCATAGCCCAACTCGCCGGAGAACAGCGCCTCGTAATAGCGCGTGGTCATCGGGTAGCGCGTGGGCAGGCGCGGGATGGACTCGTACAGCCGGTTGCTGGAGAGCACGATGTACTCGGTCTGATCGATCCACTGGTACATGGCTTCCCGCTTCTCGGGGATGTCCTCCCAATAGGGGTCCATCTTGATATGCCGGTACTCGACCCCCGCGTTGTGCCCGTCGATGTTCAGCGGGAGCGGGTCATCCCAGTTCTCGAAGGAAATCGTCGACCCCGGCGGGATGTTCTGGTAGATCCAGCGCGAGGCGGTCACGCGGGTGACGGGCCGGGTGTAAATGCTGGTAAAGGCGAATGCCCAAAATGCCGTGCCCAACACCGCCAGCCCCACCAGGCCGAGCGCGCCATAGCCCGCCCATTTCCGCCAGCCCTCGCCCCACCGGCGCAACGCTCCCCGGCCCCAATCCCACAGACGCACGAGGCCATACGCCCCCACCAGCGCCATCGTCGGATAGATGGGCAGCAGGTAGCGCACCGTCTTGACGAACTGTACGCTCTGGTAGAAAAAGGTAAAGGTCATCCACGTCCAAATCAGCAGATGCTCCCAGCGGTGCTTTTTGAATATCTCGTAGGCCATCAGCCCCCAGGTGGCCCACACCGCCAGCCCCAGCGGCAAGCCCATGCCCCACAGCAGCATATTCTTGAGCATGTACCAGACTGGCTCGCGCCCCGCCCACTGATGGCTGGGCGGATAGTCATCCTGCCCGCTCACCAGGCGCTGGATAGTCTTCATGTCGTTCTGCCATTGGGGATTGAGCTTCATCCCGAAAAAGCCCGGCCCCATAAACGCCTGCGGTTGGGCGATACGGAACACCAGGATGGCCGCCACCAGCACGACCAGCGCAGAGGCGCATACCCGCGTGGCGTGCAGGAACAGGCGCTCCTGCTTGGTGGGGGGCAGGGCCTCTTCTTCCGTCTCCACCCGGAAGGACCAGAGCAACCGCCCCAGCTTGCCGCGCAGGCTCATCAAGCTCTGCGACGGGGTGACGCCCGACGCGGGGTCGGTCCACAGCGCCGCCATGCGCAACAGGTACGCCAGTCCGATAATCAGCAAAAAGCTCAATACGCTGATCTTGGCCGAGACCGCCAGCCCAAAGGCGATGCCCAGCCCCAGCAAGCTCCCCCAGCCCTCCCCCTGGGCGACACGCACGGCGAAATAGAGCGCCAGCGTCACGTAAAAGGTGGTGGAGGTATCCACGGTGAAATAGTGCGACTGTTGGATATCCAGCGCGGTCAGCGACAGCAGCAGCGCCCCCAATAGCCCCACGCGGGCATCGTACAGCCGCCTGCCGATCAGGAAAACCAGCAGCACGCACAGCAAATCCATCACAGCAGACATGGCCCGCCCCGCCAGATAGACGCCGTGATAGCCGGTCTTGCCGGTAATCTGGCCCAGGAACTTGGCCACGATGACGGGGGACAGACCGTACACGTACATGCCCTGACCCCGGTTATAGGGGTTCAACGGGTTGACCGCCGTATCAAAGTATTCCTTGATGGATTTGGGCCACTCCAGGGCGTTCTCGACCATCGTCAGAAAGCGTTCATCCGGGTGCAGGTGTTGCCCCTCGTCCCAGTCGAGGCCCGTCAGCCGCAGAACCGCGCCCAGCAGCAGGATGAGCGCCAGCATACTCCACAAGACGCGGCGGTCAGTGGTCGCGTGGCTCAGCCGCGCCCCCAGCGCCCGCAAGGACTGCCAGACGCTTTTCCAGGTAAGCTCGCGGTCGGACTCGGCCCCTTGATAGATCCCTGTTGGCTCTGTCATACTGGCTATCTCTCTCCGTAAAACGTAATGAACGCCACCTGTTGCTCGAAATTATAGTGCTCGCGTTCCATGCCACGCGGGAACGCCTCGCGCAGCGTTTGCAGCGCCTCGGTATCCTCCGGGTGCACGATGACCATGAACCGGCCCGGCCCGCCCCCCAGTGGTGCTTCGCCGGGGATCAGAACCTCCATCTCGTTGTGCCAGCTCTGGTCCGCGCGCCGCAACTGGGCGCGCACGGCATTCCCATCGTACCAGTATGGCACGCCCTTGATGTAGGACTCGCCGTCATCAGCGAAATCGTCGATGGCCCGCGCCATCTCCAGGGTAATGGAATAGTTCTTGTCCGGCAAATGGGCCACATACCGCTCAAAGTAGAGCGGATAGACGGCGCGCGCCTCCAACGCCAGCCCCAGGGCCAGCACCCCGCACAGGGCCACCAGTCGCATCCAGCGGGTCTCCCAGCCGAGATGCAAGCGGCGCTCCCCGTTCACCGACAGGCCCACATCCCACTCGCGGACCACCTGTCCCCGATAAAAGGCGATCAGCCGCCGCCCCACCAGGGTGAGCGCCACCGCCGGGAGGAGCATCACGGCTGGCAGCACCCCGATGGCACGGATGGCGTTGGGCACTTCGTGGGGAAAGGCCAGCGACAGGATGGTGGGCAGCAGCATCACGCCAAAAGCCGCCAGGACGGTGAGGTTATATCCCTCCCGCCACCTCCACAGCACGTAGGCCAGCCCCAGGATGAAAAAGATGGCCGTGCCAAAGCCCAACTCGCGCACAAAGGGCACGTTGGCGGCAAACACCCCATCCCCGCGCACGTTGAACATCAGCAGCGCCTTCTGGGTCGTTTCCAGCAGCGTGGACAGGATGTTCTGCGGCAGGGAGGCTTCCAGATTAGTGATACGCGTGGCTGCGCGGTAGCCGTACATCTGCGGCTCTTCATAGGCGTACCGCCCCAGCGGGATGAACACATACACCGCCACCAACCCCAGCAGCAAGATGTCCTGCCAGTGGAACAATAACGCCCGCCCTCGCCCGGTGACCAGCGGAGTGAGCAGCATGATCCCCACCAGCAACGGCACGATCATAAAGGCGTTGTACGTATACATCCCCAGCCCCAGGAACAGGCCCGCCAGCGCAAAGAACCAGCGGCGGTGGGTCTTGAACCCGCGAATTAGGAAGTACCACATCAGCGAGAGCACCAGCGGCACCGTCGTCGCGCGATAGCCCACCCGCGTGAGGATGATATGCCAATGGCTGATGCCGAGCAAAAAGGCGGCCAGCAGCCCCACCCAGCGGTTGTATAGCTCCTTGCCCAGCAGGTAGAGGGCGGGCAGGGTAACCACTCCCACCAGCGCCGACGCGATTTTGATCGTCGTGTGGCTCAGGCCAAAAGCCCGCGCCAGCGGGGCTGCCAGGTAGAAAAAGAGGCCCTCCCGTCCCGGATGGGAGGGGAAAAAGATCAGGTATTCCCCCCGCAGGATCAGGCGGATGTTATTGAAATTGTGGGGCAGGTCGCAGCCCATCTCCAGCGGGATCAAGTCGATCTTGTGCAATCGGAAAAAGGCGGCAATCAGCATGGCCCCCAGCAGGGCCAGATGGATGCCGCGCACGCGCATCCCCTGCCGGCTAAAGCGGGGTTGGGCATCGCCCGGCGGGGTTGCCGCCCGCTCCGCGCATGTCAGATTCGGCGTCCACGCGGCCAACCCCAGCAACCCGAACCCCAACAGCCAGACCAGCGTCCCATCGAGCGAGAACTGGTTGCCAGAAAAACGCGGGAACGCTGCCACGCCCAACAGCGCCGCGCCCGCCAACGGAAACCAGGCCATACGCGGCTTGATCGTGGGCAGTTGTTCCGACTCGGCGGCCAGCTTTTGCCGACCATACAGGCCGACGAACATCAGCGCGGCCAGCCAAAAGAGCGCCGCCGCGACCACGGCCACCACCGCCATAGCCCCCCGATGATCCAGGATGTACTGGCCCAGAAAGGCCATCAACACGCAGGCCACGGTCAGCGAGACGACGCGCTGCTGCGCGTACGTTCTCACCGTGGAGAGCAGGTTTCGCCCCTGAATCCTGGTTGCCGTCTCTGCCATTATTCCCTAATCCGCTTCGTAGGCCACGAAGAGCGGGTAACCTTGCTGGCTCCAAAATTCGCGCAAGCGCCCGGTCGGATAGAACCGGCGCACCACATCGAGCTCCGCCTGGCGTTCGGGCAAGAACACAAACACCGCCCGGCGGTTCGGCTCGACAAAATCCAACCGGTCGGTGACCGGCTCGGCCACATCCATTCCCACCGTCTCCTGAGCCAGGAAGGGGATGGTGGCAAAGTTATAGTACATACGCGGCGGCCCAAAGAAATAGCACTGGTAGTCCGGCCCCAGCACTCTCAGGTAGCGGCCCATCCGGTCCGCGACCTCGGTGTTCAACCCGGCGAACGCGTGCGAGGGGGTATAGTCGTTAAAGTAAAAAGTGGCGCTGCGATAGCTAAAGAGCAGGATCACCGCCAATGAGATGGCCGCCGCTGTCGTCCGGCTTTCCCCCAGGGCGGCTTGCAGATAGGAGGCCACCTTGCTCACCCCCAATGCCACGCACAGCACGACTGGTGGGATGGACAGCACCAGGCGCGGGCTGGTGGGCGGGTTCTCCAACAACGTGCCGCCAAAGATGACCACCAGCAGGAACCAGACCACCAGCAGAAAGTATTCCTTCTTGCGCCAGTTGGCGACGGCATAGGCCAGGCCGAACACGAAAAAGATCGAGCTGCCAAACTGCAACAACGGAATCCCAGGGTGATACCAGAACGTTGGGTCGGGAACCGCATTGTACGCCAGGGCCGCTTTGAGGAATTGCCCGAAAACCACCTGAAGCACGCTCTTGCCCGTGAGCTGCACCTGGGCGTCGACCCAGCCGGAGGGGAAAATCCCCATGCTCGTCCAGCGGGCCATCATGTCGTTGGGGTGCGCGCGGAAGAAGGAGAGTAGCGGCAGGGCGACGACAAAAGCGATTCCCCCGAACACCAGCAGGAAAGCCAGGTGCTCCCGAATAAAGCCCCGCTGCCGGGCTGCCCAGTAGAGTGTATAGACCACCAGGATGATGGGGATCAGCCGCGAGCCCATGTAGACATAGATCGCCAGTCCCATCAGCACGCCCGCCGCCAGGATATGCCCCAGGCGTTTCTCCTCCAGGCCCTTGCCGTAAAAGTAGAATACGCCCAGCGCAAAGAAAATGTCCCAAATGTTATTAATCGCCAGGCGGCCAAAATGGATGCCGTAATGGTAGGCGGCAAAGAAAATCGCCGCCAGAATGGCTACCCACCGCCCGTAATAGCGCCGGGCAAACAGGTACAGCAGCACCGTCGTAGCCGCCGAAATCAGCGCCGACGGAAAACGCAGCACTGCCGTGGTGATCCCGAACAGGCGTAGAAAGGCGGCTTGCATGAAAAAGTAGAGCGTGGGGTGAGAGAGCCAGCCGGTGACAAAGGGGTTGTTGCGCTGCCCCTTGATGACGCTCACCGCCTCCAACCCCATCTCTGCCTCGTCGCCCGACAGGACGTAGGGGATGCCGGACAGGTTGACGCTCCGCAAGAGCAGGGTAGCCAGGGCCAGCACCACCACCAGCAACACTTCCGGCCCATGCTCCCACAGCTTATTCGCGGCGCGCCGCATCCGCTGGGGCAAGCCAGCCCAATCCACAAAAGCCCCGACAGACAGCGCGATGCTGAGCGCCCACAACGCCAGCAAATCCCAGAACCGCCTGTCCTGATTGCGGGCGCTGGACATCAGCGTGACATACACGATCAGCAGGAACCCGCCGATCAGCACGGCCAGCCGGATGCGACTGCCCCGCAAGAATTGCTCAAGCTCTTGCCAGATGTTGGGGCGCTCGCCGCGTGGCGGCTCCGCTTTGGCCTCCAACCGGGCAACCACCCACACGAAAAAGACCATCCCCAGGGCGTACAGGAATACCCCATCCCATAGGAGATCGCTTTTGTGTGCCAGATAGTATTGCCCCAAGACAGCCAGGATGAGTGAGATGCCCAAAGCGAGCAGCAACGTGCGTCTTGCCTTGAGAGCCATGCGTTTGCTAAACCTTTCGTGCTTGAATGGCAATGTTTACAAACGTCTGCTTGGTTGCGATACGCGCCGGGTCTTCATTCCAGTGGTCAATCCAATTAAAGAGGGCCAGTATCCAGTTGATCGGGTTCAGCTTGCTGCCGCGATTCTGTTCTCCCTGGAAGCGATGGGTGGACTTGCTGAGGAACCCCGGCAGCAGGTTGTGCTCGATCAGCCCTTTGCCAAAGGTATAGACGATAGTCTGCGTGCCCGGAAAGCAGTAATGGGTGAGTTCTTCCACCTGCTCGATGGCAAACCCGGCCCGCTGCACCACCTGGATCACCTCATTGGTGTCATAGAGCCGCTCGTGGTTCGCCCAGATACCGGCAAAAGGCCCCTGTCGGATGGGTCCCTTGATCCGCTCGGCCACCCGGTTGATGGGGTCGTACCAGTACGGGTAACGGCGATGGGGCACGGTCATCGCCAGAATAGCGCCCGGCTTCATCACGCGATGCACCTCGCGCAGCGCCCCGTTGTCATCCGCCAGATGCTCCAGCACCTCGGACATTAACACCCGGTCCAGGCTCTCGGATGCAAAGGGCAGGTGGTGGATGTCCGTCCGCATCAGTGAGGCACCGCGCTCTGTCAGGTGTTGCTGGGCGTAGCGCAACACCTTTTCCTCATAGTCGATGCCGAACAACTGGCAGCCGGGAAAGAGCTGCGAGATAACCTTCAGGTAAAAGCCCATGCCCGTGCCACAGTCCAGCAAGCGCAGGCCGGGGCGCAGATCGAGATACTCCATCATGCGCCGCACGCGTCGCTTGTAAGCCACATCGGACTCGTTACGCAGGAGTGTGTCGAGCTGACCCGTTTGCGGTGGTTTTAGGCCGGGTATCGCGATTCTAGCAACCATGATCGCCTTCTAGGCTATCTTATCAGGCTCTGCAACAGTCTTTCGTAGGCGGCAACCGTCTCCTCTGTGCAGAACACGGACCGAATCTCGTCGAAAGATTTCACGTACTGCTGGCGGTTCTGGAGCACCTCGACCAATCCTTGGGCCAACGCCTGCTCGCTCCGCGGCTCCACCAGCTTGCCCATGCCCGTCACCGACACGACCTCTCTGGCCCCAGGGATGTCCGTCGCAACCACCGGCGTCCCACACAACAGGGCCTCGATCTGGACGCTGGGAAAGCAATCGGTCCGGCTGGGCAGGGCAAACACATCGCACATCGCATAGAAATTCGCCAGCTTTTGCTGGTCGGTAATCAGGCCTACCTTGGTCACGTGGCTATCACACGACTCCATCAAGCGCGCGCAACGCTGGTAAAAGCTCTCATAGACGACGTGATAGTCCCCGGCGTAGGCAAAGCGGGCATCCGGGATTTGCTCCAGCACCAGTGGGACTGCCTTCAGCAGGTAATCAAAGCCCTTCTCTTCCACAAAGCGCCCGGCAAACCCGACCAGCTTGGCCCCATCCAGCCCCAACTCTTGCCGCCAGGCCGCCACTGCCTGCCTGTCTGGGCGGGGAATCTCCACCGGTGGGTAAATCGCCACCACCTTGTCAGCATAGGGCCGCAGGTAGGCCGAGTTGTCGGCATAGTCCTGGCTGTGAATGCTGATCACATCGGCCGCGTCAGCGCCCCGGTCCAGCAAAAAGCCCACCGACTTTTGCACGAACTGATTCCACGGTCCGGTGGGCATCACCAGGTCGCCGTGGTGGGTCATCAGCATCTTGCGCCCCGCCCGATGGGCCAGCATGCCCACCAGCCAGGTCTCCAACATCGGCGTGTGCGTCTGGACCACGTCATGCTCGCGCACCAGTCGATTCACCGTCGGGATAAAGCTGGGCATCACCTGCCCGCGACTCAGGCGGAACCAGGACGGCAGGCGCACAACTCGCACCCCATTATGCACGTCATCCAGCGCCAGGTCGCGCCGAAACCGTGACGTGATCACGGTTACCTGATGTCCCCGGGCCGCCAAACCCTCTGCCAATCGCTGCGCATAAGCGGTCAACCCCGTCCAGTGGGGATAGTAGTAGGTCAAAGCCATCAATATCTTCATGCAGGACAGATCTCCAGCCCAACAATCACCGATCCAAACCATCCGCCGTAGGGGCCACTTCTATCGAAGCAGCGTCGGGCGCAGCCTTGGCCAGTGCCTTTTCGCGGATGGTGGCATAGCTGACCCCTTCGCGCAACAGGCCCACCAACCCCATGATGATCAGAACGACATTGGTGAACAGGTGCAGTCCCACCGCGTAGGCGAAAGCGGGGCTTTCAGCCACACTGAACACCGCCAGGGCCTGGACAGCGGCCCACTCGAACACGCCCATCGCGCCGGGAGAAGAGGGCAATACCATGCTGAAACCTGTGGCGCACAAGACCAACGCCGCCGCGCCAAACGGCAGATCGGTCATGCGGAAAGCAACCATGAGGATATAGTTGAACAGGCCATAGCCGAACCAGATCAGCGCCGAACTCAGGATAACCCCCGGCAACAGTTTCCCCTGCGTCAAGACGCCGAAACCAGCTAATAAGTTCTGCAGAGCTTCCTTGACTTTGGGGTGGCCGACGACCGGGATACGCCCCACAAAGCGCCACAACCAATCGACGCTTCGGTTGCCGATGCGGGCGAGGACCAACAGAACGATGGTGCCCCCCACGGTAACCGCCCCAAAGAGCAGGCCCGCTTGCGTGGCCCAGGGGGGTAACGGGATGAACAGCAGCAGGATAACCAGCAGCACCACCAGGGTCAGCACATCGAGCAGTCGCTCAATGAGCAGACTGGAGAGTGCCTGCCCGATTCCGCCGGGGATAGCGCGCCCGGCGAGATAAGCCCGCACGATCTCGCCCACTTTGGCGGGGAATACGTTGTTGAAGAAATAGCCGATGTTGACAATCCAGAACACCCGGCTGAGGCTTAACCCATGATCGTTGCCCATCAAGAGTCGCCAGCGATAGGCCCGCACCCAGTTAATGGCAATCAGCAGCAGCAGCGCGGGGATCAGGTAGATATAGTTGGCCTGGCGAAACGACAGCCAGGCTTCGCTCCAGTCAATACCGCGCACAGCCAGATAGAGAAAGACCAGACTGATAACCACCCCAACAACGAGGCGGAGATGCCTCTTCATAGTCCGCTATCCTCTCAAATCCTGTCGCAAGTGACAATAACTCGCGGATTATAACATCGAAGGGGTAATCGGGCAAAGACTGGCCCGATATGCGGGTGCCACGCGCCCGCCCTTATCCCCACTTCGACGAGTCGCTACTGCTTGGCCGGTTCAGGCAGATCCTCGACCACGTCGCCAAACAGCGCCAGCAATTCCTGCTTGGAAAGCTGCTTGGTCTTTTGAAAGATCAGTGGCTTGGGGTGATCGTAGACAGTAAAGCTCTCATCTGCCCTGCCCAGGTTGATCTGCGTGCGGGTGGCCTCGTCCTCGGCCAGCAGTTGCGGCTTGGGCAGATCGGGATTGGAGAACGTATCATCGACCAGCTCGACACCGAACAGGCTTGGGTGTACGGCGGCATAGTATACCAGCTTGTACCCCAACTTCTCGCTCATGAGCAGCTCATAGTATCGACTGGTGAGGGGATAACGCCCCGGCAAGCGAGGAATGGCGTTATAGAGGCGGTTCGTCGAGAGGATAATATAGTCACTCTGTTGCAGACCGTACAGCAAATCCGCCAGTTTGCCGGTGTCGTCCCGGTCATAGGCCCTGAACTGGCTCACATTGTGCTTTCCATAGCACCGCAAATCCCCGGTGCCCTGCAACAGCGGCAGGGGATCGTCCCAATGCTCCACCATGATGTTGCTGCTCTTGGGAAATTGCTCGCAGATCCAGGCCGTGGCCTGAAGCCAGGGATGCTCCTGGCGATACACGTTCAGGTAGGCAAAAGCGTACAACGTCGTCCCCATCAACACCACCAGGGTGACTATGACGCCCACCGTCCGCCACAGGGTCCGCCACCGTCCACTGTGCGTTAACAAACTCCATAGCGCCCACGCCGCCCAGACGCTCAGGAAGGGCAGGATCGGCAACATATAGCGCAGGAATTTGGCGTGGAAGGAGCCGGTCAGCCCGAAATACACCAGCACCCAGGAGAGCGGGATAGCCAGTTCGGCCACACGTTTCCACTGGCGCCCCCGCAGGGCCGGTACCAGCGACCCCAGCGCCGCCACCAACGAGCCAAAGGCAATAGTCCCCAGTGGGATGCCCAGCGACCAGACGATGGTCTGCCAGATGGGATAGAGGTAGGGCTGTGTGCCGATGAACTGCCGCGTATAAGGCACATCCCCCCTACCGCTAACCATGAAACTTTCCTGGAATATATCTTCCAGAAAGGTGGTGACGTCGATCAGCGCATAAGGCTCAAACACCACGAAAGCGGCCAACGCCATCAGGCCGGTTACCGCGAACCCGCCCACCGTCCGTTTTAGCCAGGTCCAGCGCTTGCGCCCAGCCTGCTCAGCCTCGTGCTCCCCGGTGGTGAGCACGCCCAGCAGCCACGCCAGGCCCACTGGCAACCCCAGGGCCGCCGCGCTGACTTTGGTAGACAGCGCCATCCCCCACACCAGCCCCAGCAACGCCCCCTTGTCCAGGCTGGGCCGCCGTACCAGATGCACCGCCAGCAGGACGGTCAACACCACAAAGAAGGTGAGCAGGGTATCTACGGTGAAAAAGTGGGCCATCTGGATGTGCAGGACGGTCAGGGCGGTCAGGGCCGCCGCCAGGATGCCCACCGCTTCGCGATACAGCGTGCGGCCCAGTCGGTAGACGAGATAGACCGTGCCGAGATCAAACAACGCCGACAACGTGCGCCCGACCATATAGCTGGACATCAGCGTGGTGAAATCCTGGTTCACCAGCCCCATCAGGTTGGCGCAGATGCGCAGCAGATACATGGGCAGCGAGCCATAGGCGAAAAAGCCGGGATTCCAGGGGCTATCAGGGGTCAGCAGGATGGACAAATCCGAGGGCCAGGTGAGCGAGAGATTGTCCACCATCACCAACAGGTGCCGCTCATCGGGATGAAACAGATAGCCGCCATCCCAGGAGATACCATAGAAGCGGAAATACGCGCCGCCTGCGAGGATCAGCCCTACGGCCAGAATGGACAGCAACCGCCTTACGAACAAGCTGGGGAAGGACGTTTTGGTGGGCGAAGAAGCCATCGTTGGGATCATCTCACCGTTCTTTCACCAGAATACAGTCGCGCTCCAGTGTAGCATAGCTGCCTGGAGAGCGCAAAGACAGCTCCTTGCGGAGCTGTCTTTCAGGCAGACGTATGGGGTATTACTCTTCCAGCTTGAGCACGGCCATAAAGGCTTCCTGGGGGATATCCACCTTGCCGATGCGCTTCAGGCGGCGCTTGCCCTCCTTCTGGCGCTCCAGCAGCTTGCGCTTGCGAGTGATGTCACCCCCATAGCACTTGGCCAGCACATCCTTGCGAGCAGCCGACACCGTAGCACGGGCAATCACCCGGCTGCCGACAGCCACCTGGATGGGCACGGGGAAGAGTTGCTGGGGGATCACTTCCTTGAGCCGCCGCACCAGGGCGCTCCCCTTGTTGTAGGCCCGTTCCCGATGAACGATCAGCGACAGGGCATCTAGCGGCTCCCCGTTCACCAGCAGTTCCATCTTGACCAGGTCCCCGGCCCGGTAATCGTAGAAGGAATAATCCATCGAAGCATAGCCCCTGGAGCGCGATTTCAACTGGTCGTGAAAATCCACCAGAATCTCGGACAGGGGGATCAGATAGCTCATCATCACCCGGCGCACGTCCAGGTATTCCATCTTCTCGAACTCGCCCCGACGGGTAGTCGCCAGGTCCATCAGCGCGCCGATATACTCCTTGGGTGTGAACAGGCTGATGCGCATCCACGGCTCATAGATTTCTTCGATCTCATCGGGAGACGGCAGTTCGGCGGGGTTATCAATGAGCATGATCTCGCCGTCCTTGCGCAACACCTGATACTCGACGCTGGGTGCAGTCGCCAGCAGATCCAGGTCATACTCCCGCTCCAGCCGCTCCTGCACGATATCCATATGCAGCAGCCCCAAGAAGCCGCAGCGGAAGCCAAAGTTCAGGGCCACCGAGGACTCGGGCTGGTAGACCAGCGAGGCATCGTTGAGCTGGAGCTTTTCCAGGGCGTCGCGCAAATCCTCGAAATCTTCATTGTCCACCGGATACAGACCGGCGAACACCATCGGCTTGACGGGCGTATAGCCGGGCAGCGGCTCCTCCGCTGGTTCGGCCAGGCTGGTGATCGTATCCCCCACGCGGCAATCGCGCACATTCTTCAGGCCCGTCGCCACATAGCCCACCTCGCCCTCGCGCAATTCCTGCACGGGGCGCATATCTGGCGAAAAGACGCCCACTTCCAACGGTTCCAGGGTGCGGCCATTCGACATCAACAGGGTCGGCTGGTCCGCCTTGATCACCCCGTCAAAGACGCGCACATAAGCCACGACCCCTTTGTAGGCATCGTAATGGGAATCAAAGATCAGCGCCCGCAAGGGCTGTTCTACAGACCCAGAGGGCGGCTTGATACGCGCCACGATGGCTTCCAGCACATCCGCCGTCCCCACGCCCGACTTGGCCGAGACCCGCAAAATCTCGCTCGCCAGGATGCCCGTCAGGCCCTCGATCTCCTCGGCCACCTCGTCGGGCTGTGCGGCAGGCAGATCAATCTTGTTGATCACCGGCACAATGTCCAGGTCATGTTCCAGCGCCAGATACATGTTCGCCAGCGTCTGGGCTTCGACGCCCTGCGACGCGTCCACCACCAGCACAGCCCCCTCGCAGGCGCCCAGCGCATGAGACACCTCGTAGGAAAAATCCACGTGGCCCGGCGTGTCAATCAAGTTTAGCTCGTACTGCTGGCCATCCGCCGCATCGTACATCATGCGCACGGCTTTGGCCTTGATGGTGATCCCCTTCTCCCGCTCCAGGTCCATTCGATCCAGGACCTGCTCTTCCATTTCCCGCGAAGCGATGGTATGGGTTTGTTCCAGCAATCGGTCTGAAAGGGTGGATTTGCCGTGATCTATATGGGCAATAATACAGAAATTCCGTATATGACTACTCATCAAATATCGCTCGTTGCTCCTAAGAATTCGAACAGATGGGGGGCTAGGTTCCGGGGCTGAGATCGCAATCGAACAGCCGGGAACCATTCGACAGGCCGGTTGCCAGCAACTCTAGCTCGGCGTTGCGCACCTCGACCTGCTTGAGCCTGGCCCCCTCACACCAGGCATGGTAATAACTGTTATCGTACAAAGCGGCACAGGGCGTATCCCAGGCCCTCACATCCAGCTCCGCGTTGCTGAACACCCGCCACACCCCCTGGTGTCTGAACAGGTTCAGCACATGGGCAGAGCCCTGGATGGGCACCTCCGCAGGGTCATAGACCACTGTCACAATATAGTTGTCTGGCACGCTATCGCAAAAAGGCCGCACGGCCAGCGCGGAAAGATAGGCCAAACCATCGCAATCGTCGCGGAATATCCCATCGCCGTGGTTCAACTGCCACTCGATGTGTCCCGCGGTAGGGAACGCATCCCACAAACCCCACAGGGGATCGCCTACCCACTCGGTATGCTCGGCCAGCCAGTCCGCCAGCTCCCCCAAAGTTTTCGGGTGCAATTGGCGGATTTTGGTGAAAACAAAAGGCGCTCCGAGATCAATCGGGTCGCCCCGCTTGGTTAGCCCCCACAGGGCCGACAGAACCGGCTTGCCGTAATGCAGCCAGGCGCCAATGAAACCCCCATACGGACGCACGAACCAACGCTGTCGTAGCATGGAGGGCCTCCTTCCGCTGGCCTGTTCCTTCCGGCCAGCCTACGAACGCAGACGAAACCTGGGACGGAAAGGCGATGCAGTAGGACTGCTGGCCCGCAAAAACTCTAACGCCATCTGGGGAGTCGCGCCCCGCTCGGTAGTGCGCAGGTACAAATAGCGAAAGACATCGCGCAGGATAGCGGCCAGTGGCAAGCCCAGCAGCAGCCCCCATAGCCCGGCCACCTCGCTACCAACCACCAGGATAACCATTACCACAGCGGGATGAAAACGTACCGCATTCCCCGATATGCGCGGCACCAAAAAGAGATTCTCGAACTGCTGAATAGCAAAGAACGTCACGGCCACCCACAACGCCGTAATGGGACGATTCAACAACGCCATCAAGATGGCAGGGATAGCTCCTAGATAAGGCCCCAGGATGGGGATCATTTCAAAGACACCGACAAACGTGCCCAGCAACAACGCCAGGTCTACCCCCAGGATCAGCAGCGAAATGGTAGCCGTTGCCCCAACCAGCAAAGCCAGCAAGAGCTGCCCGCGCACATAAGAACTGAGCAACCCGTCGATGATGCTGATGATGCAGCGCACGTCCTCCCGTGCCCCTTCGGGAATCAGGTTGTAGAACCCCCGCCGGACCTTGTCCGAATCGTTCAATACATAGAACAGCCAGAAAGGCACGATGACCATGCCGACGATAAAGCTGATCGTCTGGGTCAACGTCCTGAATGTGGCCTCCAGCCCCATCTGCAAGCCATCCAGCACGGCCCCGCTGGCCCGTTCCAGGTTCGTATCGACCAGCTTGCGGATGTCGGGCGGAACGTTGTTCAAGAACGTGGCAAAGTCTTCCTCCACCAGCGATTGCAACCGCTTGTAATAGCCGGGAGCCACGTCCCCAAACACCTTGGCCTGGCTGATCACTGCCGGGATAAAGTAAGCCAGCACTCCGGCAACTACGGCAAGCAGCAGGATGTACACCAGGATAATAGCCAGCGGTCGAGACACCCCCCTCCGTTGCAGGAGCTTGGGCGCGTGATTATCCAGGAAATTCACAATGGGCAGCAACAGATAGGCCAGGAACATGCCCAGGAAAAAAGGCACTAACGCCGTCCAGGCGTTGACAAACAGTGCCAGGATCAGGATGAGCAGCACGCCCACCAGAATTGCCCGATATCTCTTGACGGGAGACGAAAGCCACTGGGGCATCACAGTTCTCCGGATCTAGTCTTCTTCTTCGTTGACAGCTTGCTCGATAGCTTCGGTGATGGGAACTGCCGCGACGGACGTCGCGAGATCGGTTTCCACGCCAAGCCAGACCAGGAACTCGATATTTCCCTTGGGGCCTTTGATGGGCGAGCGCGTCAACCCCCGCAGGCTCCAGCCGTTCTGCACGGCCCATTCCAGAATAGTGCGCAACACCGCCCGGTGCGTGCGCTCATCGCGCACCACGCCCCCCTTGCCCACCTGCTCGCGGCCCGCCTCGAACTGGGGCTTGATCAGGGCAATCACCTGCCCCGCTGGCTCCAGCCATTTGCGCACCTGCGGCAGCAGCAACTTCAGGGAGATAAACGAGGCGTCGATGGTGACCAGGTCTATCGGTTCGGGAAGGCTGTCCACATAGCGCGCATTGGTGCGTTCCATCACGACCACGCGCTCATCCTGGCGCAGCTTCCAATCCAGTTGCCCGTAACCGACATCAATCGCGTAGACGCGCCGGGCGCCATGCTGCAACAGGCAATCGGTAAACCCCCCGGTCGAAGCGCCCACGTCGGCGGCCACCCATCCGTCCGGGTTGATGTCGAACGCGGCGAGGGCCTTTTGCAGTTTCAGACCGCCTCGACTGACATAGGGTAGCCCCTGGCGGATTTCGATCTGCGCATCCTCGTCTACCGGGGTCGCCACTTTCGCGGCCACCTGCCCGTTCACCAGGACCTGACCAGCCATAATCAGCCGTTTGGCTTTTTCGCGGCTCTCTGCCAGGCCGCGACGATGTACCAATGTGTCTAATCTCACAGACGCCATACTTGCAGGATAATAAAGGAAGGCTTTACTGTCAAGTACTCAAATCGGCCTAGCTGGATAAATGCCAGGTATAAACACGGCAGCCAGCCGTGCCCTGGGCCGCGCGATAGGGATGTATGCCATCGCATCCTGCTCGCCTCTGGCACAGGCCAGAAATCTCCTAACAGGCTCTTTGACGAGACAGCGCCTTTCGGATATGATACCCTCACTGATATTCTAGGCATACGGAGGCAGGTCCTGTTGTGTTGCGCACGCTAATACAGACGATTACAGGAGTCCGGTTCCCGTTGCCAGCGCTTATCAAGGCAATGCGCCCGAAACAGTGGGCCAAAAACGTCTTTGTGTTTGTAGGGGTCTTTTTCGACGGCAAGCTCCTGCATCCATCAAAGGTGATCACCAGTGTCTTGGCCTTTGCGATCTTTTGCTTGATCTCCAGCGCGATCTATCTGATCAACGACCTCGCCGACATCGAGAAGGACCGTCTGCACCCCGTCAAGAAAAACCGCCCCCTGGCATCGGGGGCGTTGTCGCCCACGCTGGCTACGGTAACGGCGATTTTGTTATTGGTAGTGAGCCTGCCCGCAGCCTTTGTGCTCAACCCCACCTTTGGGGCAGTTGCGCTGGGCTATGCGGCGCTCATGGCCGCCTATACGTTTGTCTTGAAGCACATCGTCATCATCGACGTAATGGCCATCGCGGCAGGCTTTGTCCTGCGGGTCGTGGCCGGTACGACGGTGATCGAGGTGTCCCGGTTCTCCCCCTGGCTCTACGTTTGCGCTACGCTGGGCGCGCTGTTCATCGCCATCAACAAACGGCGGCACGAGCTGGTACTGCTGGCCGAGAATGCCAACGAGCACCGGGCCAGCCTACAAGAGTACAACCTGGCTTTTCTGGACAACATGACCTCGCTGGTCACGGCCACCGCTCTGACCGCGTATTCGTTCTATACGTTCTCGGCCCCGAACCTGCCCGCCAACCACGCGATGATGCTGACCATCCCGTTCTTGATCTACAGCATCTTTCGCTATCTCTACCTGATCCACACCAAGAGCCTGGGAGGCACGCCCGAAGACATCGTCCTGGGCGACAAGCCGCTACTCCTCTCCCTGGTGCTCTGGGCGCTCACAGCGGGAATCGTCCTCTACTGGCCGATCCTGTTCCCCAGCGCATAATCAAAAGATAGCCGCCATAACCTCCGCCGTTGGCAGTATCCACAAGGATAACCCAGTAGCAGTAGTGGGGTTACGGCGACTGAACTCGCGGCAAGCCTTGCAGCCCCGTAGCCGCGGCATCCTGCCTCGTTCTGGCGACCGCAGATCCTAAAAGATGGCCTAGGTTGCCGCTGCCCCAACGGATGATACACCCGCTGGGGCAGCTTTTTTCAAGGCAAAACAAAGAGGACGAGTGTGTGAACGCTCGCCCTCTCAGGTTCCGAATTCACCAGGATAGTTAGCGTAAACCTATCGCTTGGTGTACTGCGGGGCCTTGCGCGCCCTCTTGAGACCCGGCTTCTTGCGCTCCTTGGCGCGCGGATCGCGGGTCAACAAGCCAGCACTCTTCAACACCGGACGCAACTCGGGGCTAGCCTCGATCAATGCCCTGGCAATCCCGTGCCGGATAGCTTCGGCCTGGCCGGTAATGCCGCCGCCAGCTACGCGGACCGAGATCATGAACTTGGCCTCATTACCAGTCAGCCTGAGGGGCTCCATCGCCAAATCCATGTCGCCTTCCCGCGAAAAGTACTTTTCTGCGGGGGATTCGTTGACAACAAACGTGCCATCACCCGGATACAGGCGTACTCTGGCAGTCGAGGTTTTGCGTCGGCCGGTGCCATAGTAATACTGTGATGCCACCTATTCTTCCTCCTTCAAACTCTCCAAACAGTCGCTCTCGGCGTTGCGCAAAACGCCCCTAGACTTCCAACGGCTGAGGCTGCTGCGCCTCGTGGGGATGCGTGCCCCCCGCATAGATCTTGAGCTTTTTGATAACCGCCCTGCCCAGTCGGTTCTTGGGCAACATCCCCCGCACCGCGAATTCAATCACGCGCGTAGGATGCGTTTGCAGCATCTTCTGCAAGCTAGTTTCCGTCAATCCACCGGGATACAGAGAATGGCGGTAATACTTTTTCTGTTCGAGCTTGCGCCCGGTGACCTCTACCTTGTCGGCGTTGATGACGATCACAAAGTCGCCCACATCCAACCCCGGGGTAAAGATCGGCTTGTGCTTACCACGAAGAATGGTCGCAATCTTGGTCGCTAGCCGCCCCAGATTCTGTCCGGCCGCATCGACAACGAACCATTCGCGATTAATGTCCGATGCCTTGGTCGCATACGTTTTCACTTGGCTCCAACTCCTTCCATCCCTGGGCGACTCATCGGCACGATGCGCCCATCATTTCTGAAGCAGGTTGATCAAAACCTGAATCCCTCCCCTCTCCATAGCGTCGCCGTTCATGGCGCACGCTAGTCCTAGCGCCGCTAGTCATAGCGCACGCGCTCCAGACACAAACCGCAAGCCGGAGCCGGCGGCCCCGCTCGGCTGATATCTTGCGAGAGGAGGATCTCGTTAAATTCCATAACGGTTAGAGCGCCAATACCCACCAGCACGAGTGTTCCGACCACTCGCCGGACCATCCCGCGCAGGAACGCATTGGCCTCGATCTCGAATTGTAGCAGTTCGGTGGGCGTTTTGTCAAAACAGCCGCTATAGGCAGCCACCTGTCGCCATGTGGCGCGGTGCACCAGCCGAACCGTGTTCTCCCCAAAGGGAGGCTGCCCAAAGGCGGCCAGATCATGCCAGCCCAGCAACTTCCCAGCGGCCTCTTCCATCGCCTCGACTTGCGCAGGCTGAAAGAGCCGGTGAGTGAACCTGTCTAACAAGGGAGAGCGAACCGGGCTACAGTAGATCCGGTAGATATACAACCGGCTCGTCGCACTGAAGCGAGCGTGAAAGCCCTCAGAAGCTACCGCCATCTCGCGGACGGCGATAGCCTCAGGCAAGTTGGCGTTCATTGCCCGCTGGAGGTCTCGGCAATCATGCGACCAGGAGGAGTGAAAGTTGATCACCTGCCCCCTGGCATGCACCCCCGCATCGGTGCGCCCGGCGCCGTTCACCCGGACAAACTCGCGCGTAACCCGCTCTAGCGCCCGCTCAAGCTCCCCCTGGATAGTCGGGTGGCTTACCTGGATCTGAAATCCATGATAGGCCGTTCCGTCATACTCCACAGTAGCCCGATAGTTACGCGTTCCCACGGTGCCCCGCGCTCTCCCACTTGTTTGTTAAAAGAACCAACTGATAGCTAGTCTACCAGTTCCAACACGACCATCTCTGCGCCATCGCCGATGCGCGGGCCAAGCTTGACCACGCGAGTATAGCCCCCGGGGCGATTTTGGAAGCGCGGTGCGATCTCGTCGAACAGTTTCTTGACCACGGCGGGGTCCCGCAACACAGATGCCGCTTGACGGCGCTCGTGCAGATCGGTACCCTCGGCAGCCGACTTGGCCTTGCCGTTCTTGGCCACCGTCACCAGATGCTCAGCCTCTGAGCGAATAGCTAGTGCCTTGGCCTTGGTCGTCTTGATCTGCTCATGACGGAACAGCTCGGTCATGAGATTTCTAAAGAGCGCCACGCGGTGGGCAGAGTCGCGTCCCAGATGTCGTCCAGCCGCACGATGTCTCATCGGAAACAACCTCTCTATACAGTCTCGTTAGGACAGGCCCCTGGCCAGGGCCAACAGCCCGTCTCACTTGGGGGTATCGAGGAGACAAGCTCCCCGACCACCACCTATTCTTCGTATTCAAAATCCTGGGGGAGATAACCCTTTTCCTTCAGCCTGTCGATCAGCTCGGTCAAAGATTTCTGCCCAAAGTTGCGAATGGCCAGCATCTCGGCTGATCCGCGTTCCAGTCGCTCCAGAATGTCGCCGACGCTGGTAACCCCCGCCCGCTTCAGGCAGTTATAGGCGCGCATCGCCAGGTCCAGGTCCTCAATCGGCACATCGTACAGATGACTGGGCGCGCCGGTGGGTTCTACCTCTTCCTCTTCTTCCACCTCTAGGCCCGTGAACTCGGCCACAGGTGCAAAGTGCTTCATCAGAATCTGAGCCGACTGAGACAGCGCCTCCCCCGGGCGCATCGTCCCATCCGTCCAGATTTCCAACTTGAGCAAGTCATAGTCTGTAATCTGCTCGATACGCGCCGGCTCGACTGTCGTATTCACCTTGACAATCGGGCTGAACAGCGCATCCACAGGGATTTGCCCAATGGGCAACGCCTTGCGTTCTTCTGCAGGGGAATAGCCCACTCCCCTCTCTGCGATCAACTCCAGTTCCAGCTCTGACTCGAGCGTATCCAGAGTGAGCAGTTGCAGTTCGGGGTTCACGATCTCGACATCAGCGGGGCACTCGATATCGCCCGCGGTAATCACGCTCTTGCCTCTCGCCGAGACCCGCATCCGAACCGGATCCTCCGAGTGCGACAACAGCCGCACCTTCTTCAGACTGAGGATCAACATCAGCATATCTTCTTTGGCGCCGGGTATCTCTGAAAACTCATGAGGTACGCCAGTCGCGCGAACCGAAGTGATGGCTGCCCCCGGCAATGACGAAAGCAGAACGCGACGCAGGGCAATGCCGACCGTAACGCCAAAGCCGCGTGCCATAGGCCCAATGGCATATCGCCCATAGCTGAGCGTCTTTGCCTCACATTCGATTTTTGGTAACACTTGGTGCAGCAAAGGGTACCCTCCTTACTTACTAGGTGCGATGCTGCCCGATCCCCATTTCCTGTGCCGGACATCCCGGCACAGGCTGGGTCCGTTCCAGCCGTCCATCCTATCGCGAGTAGAACTCGACAATAAGTTGCTCTGTCAATGGAACATCGATCTGTTCCCGTGTTGGCAGTGCCAGGACCTTGCCCTGCATCTGCCCGGCATCCAGACTCAACCACTCGGGCATTGAGCGATGTTCCAGGACTTCCTGTAGATCACGAAAGTACCCGTTTTGCTTCTTGGACTCACGCACCTCAATAACGTCACCCGCTTTAACGAGCGCGGACGAGATGTTGGTCTTGCGGCCATTCAGGTCAAAGTGGCCGTGCAGCACCAACTGGCGGGCTTGCGCTCGCGAATCGGCAAAACCGAGCCGGTAAACTACATTATCCAGCCGTCGCTCCAAAATGGACATCAGGTTCGCACCTGTCTGTCCTCGGGTGCGAAGGGCCAACTCGTAATAGCGGCGGAACTGTCGTTCCATCACACCATAGATCCGGCACGCCCGCTGCTTCTCGCGAAGCTGCGTCCCATAATCAGACGTCTTGCGGCGGAATTGCCCCGACCGTCCGTGCATACCGGGCGCATAAGCCCGGCGCTCCATGGCGCACTTGGGTGATGTACAACGTTCCCCTTTGAGGAAGAGTTTCATCCCTTCCCGTCGACATAGCTTGCAGACTGAATCTGTGTACCTTGCCATGTAACCTCCGAATTCCGACTATCCTGGTGTACCTTGGTGATCAATGCTGCCAATCCAAGATACTCGGTAGCGGGTTTACGTTTCGATTTTGAATGGGCGGAAACACTCAACGTCTTCCCCGCAAACCTGTCTGGTGAGCCAACTCTCACCACAGACAATCCGCCTTGTTACTTCCAATCAGGGGGCCATGCCCCCTGCGTTCCCCGCCAATCACCATCCGACCTGGCCTGCGCCTCGCGTGGGTTAACCCCTAGATGCGGCGCTTTTTCGGTGGACGGCACCCGTTGTGCGGCAGTGGCGTGACATCCGTAATCGAACGCACCCGTATACCTACCGCTTGAAGCGTCCGCAGGGCTGCCTCACGACCAGGACCAGGCCCCTTGACAAAGACATCGACTTCGCGCATGCCCATGTCCATGGCTGTCCGGGCCGCCGTCTCGGTAGCTATCTGCGCGGCATACGGCGTGCTCTTGCGGGAGCCAGGGAACTCTTGCCCCGCGCTGTGCCAGCATACCACGTTACCTGTCGGGTCGGTAAATGTAATGATTGTGTTGTTGAACGTAGACTGAACATACACCCGTCCGGAAGGGACATTACGCCTCTCGCGTCGGGTCGTCCGTGCTCCACCTCTTCTTCGCCCCATCGTTCCTCCGCTAACTACTTCTTATCGCGGGACTTTTTCTTGCCCGCTACCGCTCTGGACTTCCCACGCCGCGTCCGTGCATTCGTTTTCGTCCGCTGCCCACGCACAGGCAAACTGCGCCGATGACGCAAGCCCCGATAGCTACCGATGTCCATCAGTCGCCTGATGTTCGCCGATACCTCACGGCGCAGATCACCCTCCACCAGGTATTCGCCATCGATCAGCTCGCGCAGACGCGCCACTTCCGTCTCGGTCAGATCCTTGCAACGCGTATCGGGGCTAACCCCCGCCTTGTCCAGAATCTGGCTGCTCGTGGTGCGCCCAATACCGAAAATATACGTGAGTCCGATCTCTACGCGCTTCTCGTTGGGAATATCAATACCTGCCACACGAACCATGCTCTTCCTCCTCGCCCCCCAATCCTCCAGCCCTCAAGCTGGGGGTGGGGAGGGTCGCTATGAACCTATCCCTGTCGCTGCTTGTGCCGTGGATTCACGCAAACCACGCGGACGACACCACGTCGCCTGATGACCTTGCACTTGTCGCACATTCTCTTTACCGAAGGACGAACTTTCACGATTAACCTCCGTCAACTAGATCGCCGATGGTTTGGTCAGTATCTCCGCACCATCTTCGGTGATCACAACCGTATGTTCAAAATGGGCGGACAGACTCTTGTCCGCCGTGATAACCGTCCAGCCATCCGGGCGAACCTGGGTCGTCGGATTGCCCAGCACCAACATGGGCTCCAAAGCAAGTGTCATCCCCGCCTTGAGCCGAAAACCCCGGTCGGGAGGTCCCCAGTTAGGGATCATCGGGGATTCGTGCATCTGCTTGCCGATGCCATGTCCCCCGTACTCCCGGACGACCTGAAAGCCTGCCGACTGGGCAGCCACCTCGATGGCGTGCGAAACATCTCCCAGACGGCTCCCGTCGCGCGCGGCGGCGATCCCCGCTGCCAGCGCGGCCTGGGTAGCTTCCATCAAACGTTGGGCACGGGAAGAAATCTTGCCCGCCCCAACGGTAATCGCTGCATCCCCCTGATACCCCTCATAGATCGCGCCCACATCCAGGCTGATGATATCACCCTCCCGGAGTTGCCTGGGGCCAGGGATGCCGTGCACAATTTCCTCATTGATGGATGCGCAGATGCTTGCTGGGTACCCGCGATATCCTTTGAAGGATGGCGTCCCCCCCATGTCGCGAATCAACTCTTCCGCGACAACATCCAATTCTTGGGTTGTAATACCCGGCTTGACCTGCACGCGCATTGCCTCCAAAGCTGCGGCCACGATCTGGCCCGCCCTGCGCATGCGCTCAATCTCTTCGGGCGTTTTCGATTTAATCGCCACTGCCATAACCAATCTGCCGGTTACACACCCGCTCGCTCCCCGATGGCTGCGGCCCGGCTATTGCCGCCGGCTTGCGCCGCCGCTGCCAACCGCGAAAGCGATCAGAACGTGCCCTTTCTTTCCAGAGAATCGATTGCTTCCTTGATGTCACGGTGTACCGCTTCCACATCCTGGTCGCCATCGATATCGATCAAGATCCCCTTTGCGCGATAGCAATCCTGCAAAGGCGCCGTACGGTCCAGATAGACGGCGATCCGGCGCTGCTGCGTTTCGGGGGTATCATCGTCTCGCTGGTAGAGCGCTCCCCCACACACATCGCAAATGCCGTTGACCTTTTCCGGGCCAAAAACCTCGTGATAGATGGCCCCACAGTCTCGGCAAGTCCAGCGCCCCGCCAAGCGCTGCAGCAAGGTATCTTCCGAAACCTTTACGTACAGGACGGCATGCACCCGCCTGTTCATCTCGGCCAGTACACCGTCCAGCGCTTCCGCCTGAGTCACCGTCCGGGGGAACCCATCCAGGATCACCCCATCCGTGCAATCTGGTTGCGCCAGCCGCTCGGCGACCATGGCGATAGTTACCTCATCGGGAACCAGCTCCCCACGATCGATATACCCCTTGGCCTTGAGCCCCAATTCTGTGCCCGCCTCGATGGCAGAGCGGAACAAATCTCCGCTCGACACACTCGGAATAGCAAGCGCTTCCTTGAGCAGCTCAGCCTGTGTACCTTTCCCTGCGCCCGGCGCTCCCAGTAGCACGATATACAAGGCCCATTACCTACCTTTGCGGATAAAGCCCTCATAATGGCGCATCAACAACTGCGCCTCCAACTGCTTCATCGTATCCAGCACCACGCCTACCACGATGAGGAGGCCCGTGCTGGTCACCAGCATTTCCGTGGTCCCGATCGTCAACTGTACCAGGAAAGGCAGAATAGCTACGATCCCCAGGAAAAGCGCTCCCGCAAAGGTAATCCGTCGCAACACACCACTCAGATACTCGGCAGTGCGCTGGCCGGGGCGAATCCCAGGGATGAACCCTCCCTGACGCCTCAACGTTTCCGGCAAGTCCTGCTGTTGGAACACCACATCCGTGTAGAAATAGGTGAAACCCACTACAAGCAAGAAGTACAGTATCCAGTAGACCGCGCCAGTTGCGCTAAACACCTGCGATATCCAGGTAGCGATCGAACTCACCACCGGCACCGAAGAACCCACAAAGTAACTGGATACGACGCCAGGAAGCATCATGATAGACACGGCAAAGATCAACGGGATCATGCCAGCCGAGTTGACCTGTAGGGGGATATGCGTGCTCTGCCCCCCATAGATCTTGTTCCCGCGAACGCGCTTGGCATAGTTCACCGGGATCCGGCGCTGTCCCTCTTGGATATACACAATCCCCACGACCGTAACCGCGGTAATGATGATAAAGAACAGGATGCTCCACGGGTTGATTACCCACAACTGCCCAAGGCTCGTAGGAATACCCGCTACAATACCACCAAAGATGATAATCGACAAACCATTGCCAATGCCCTGCTCGTCAATCCGCTCACCAAGCCAGATGGCGAACATGGTGCCCGCCGTCAGGGTAAACAGAGTAGCCAACGTGGGCAGCCAGGTGCCGGGGCCAAAACCCCAATTGCTGATCACAGGCTCAATGCCACCCGACGGTCGCGCCAGGAGCGATGTCTGCCCGATGCCTTGGAGCAAAGCCAGAGGAATCGCCAGCACATGCGTGTACATGTTCATCCTCTGTCGGCCAGCTTCGCCCTCTTTCCCCAGCGCTTCCAGTCCGGGGATGATCGGCTGTAGAAGCTGCAACACGATCTGCGCCGTAATGAACGGATAGACCCCTAGCGCCATCACCGAAAAGTTGGACATGGCACCGCCGGAGAACATGTTCAGCAAGCCCAGAAGCTGGTTTTGCTGGAACACCTGGCGCAGTGCTTCCGCGTTGACATTGGGGATCGGCACATGTGCGGCCAACCGATAGATCACCAACACCGCTAACGTAAAGATGATCTTTTTGCGCAGGTCCGGCAGTTTAAATGCGTTTGAAACTGCTTGTAGCATGCGTTTCTCCAATCAGCACCAGCAAGTTGACCGGCTAGCCGGTCAACTTCTCATTACTGCGTCTCGACCTTCCCGCCAGCAGCTTCGATCTTGGCCTTGGCCGAATCCGAGAACTTGTTCGCTTTGACCGTCAGCGGCCTATCGAGTTCCCCCTCTGCCAATATCTTCACAGGGGCTGTGAGATTCTTGACCAGTCCAGCCGCCACCAACATGTCGGCGTCTACCACCTGGCCAGCATCAAACATATTCAGGTCCTTCACATTTACCACAGAGTACTCCACGCGGTTAATGTTACGGAAGCCGCGCTTTAGCGGGAGGCGGTTCACCAGCGGCAACTGGCCACCCTCGAAAGCGAGCTTGCCACCCCTACCGGAGCGCGCGCCCTGGCCTTTGGTCCCATAGCCACAAGTCTTGCCCTGCCCGGCGGCGATGCCGCGCCCGACGCGCTTGCGCCGATGCGTGGCACCCTCGGGTGCGTGCAAATCATGGGTTTTCATCATTCCACCTCTTCAACCTGCACCAGGTGCTCTACCTTGCGGACCATGCCCCGGATGACCGGATTGTCTTCCTGCTCCACGACATCGCCCAGCCGGTGCAACCCCAATGCCACAATCGTGCGCTTTTGCCGTACGTTGTACCCAATCGAACTCTTGACGTACTTGATCTTCAGCTTACTTGACATCAGCCGCAGCCCTCCAGGGGGGCAGCAGATCCGCTGCCGTCTTGCCACGTCGTTGTGCCCGTGTCTCGATATCCATCAGTTGCGTAAGGCCCTTGAATGTAGCCATCACAACGTTGAACTTGTTGTCGCTGCCCAGCGACTTGGAAAGGACGTCCTTCACTCCGGCAGCTTCCAACACGGCACGCACACCACCACCGGCGATGACGCCCGTACCCGGAGAGGCCGGCTTCATGAGCACTGTGGCCGCTCCATAGTCCACCGACACATCATGCGGAAGTGTCTGACCATAGATCGACACGCTGACCATGTTGCGCTTGGCCCGCTCGGACCCCTTTTGAATCGCAGCGGGGACCTCGCGCGCCTTGCCCACGCCCACGCCCACGCGACCGTTGCCATCTCCGACAACGACCAGGGCACGGAAAGCAAAACGCCGTCCACCCTTGACCACTTTGGCAACACGACTGATATCTACAACCCGCTCGATAAGTTCTTCGCCTTCGGCCAGGTTTTCCCGTTCAGTCCTTCTAGCCATCAACCTTCTCCTCGTCTAGGCCTGCAATAATGACAGCAGTCCAGCCCACTTGCGGATCTGCCCTCGGGAACGCGGTGCGTGCACCATTAGAACTCGAGACCGGCCTTGCGCGCCGCCTCAGCCAGGGCCTTGACCCTGCCATGATACTTGTAGCCGCCCCGATCAAAAACTACCGCGGTGACGCCATTTGCCAGAGCGCGCTCTGCCAGAACCTTGCCCACCAACTCGGCAGCTTCCGTCTTCTTGAGGCCATCCAGCTTGCCCTTGATCTCGTTATCCAGCGTAGACGCAGAAATCAACGTCTGCCCCACCGAATCATCAATCACCTGAGCATAGATGTGCTTCAAGCTGCGGAACACGTTCAAGCGGGGCCGCTCGCTGCTGCCAATAACCGTCTTGCGCACGCGCAGATGACGCCGAATGCGCGCTTCACGGACTTGATTCTCACTACCCATAATCAGCCTCCCGCCTTGCCAGCCTTGCCGGCCTTGCGTCGGATCACTTCACCCTCATAGGCAATCCCCTTGCCCTTGTAGGGTTCAGGCTTGCGAATATCCCGTATCTCGGCAGCCACTTCGCCCACCAACTGCTTATCGCAGCCTGCCACGGTGATGGTGTTACCGGCCTTGTCTGTGGTCAGAGTGATCCCATCAGGAGGCGTCACCTTGACCGGATGGCTGAACCCGACCTGCAACGAAAGGGCTGTACCCTGCTGCTCGGCCCGGTATCCCACGCCATTGATCTGCAGGCGCTTCTGGAAGCCCTGCGTTACCCCTGTCACCATATTGGCCAAAAGGGCGCGCGTCAGGCCATGCAGCGCTCTATTTTCCTGGCTATCGTTGGGGCGGGACACCGTCAGCACGCTATTCTCCACCGCAACTTCCATGTTCGGATGAACCTCGTGCTGAAGCTCACCCTTGGGTCCTTTTATAGTTACCCTGTTCCCATCCTGACGGATAGCGACCCCGGCAGGAATAGGAACGGGCATGCGTCCAATTCTAGACACGATCAGTACCTCCCCTTAAGCCACCATCGCGTAGCTACCAAACCTCACAAAGAACCTCACCGCCAACCCCGAGACGCCTGGCCTCTTTACCCGAGATCACACCTCGCGGGGTCGACAAGATGACCGTACCAAAGCCAGACTTCACCCAGGGGATATCGTCGCGCTTGGAATACACGCGGCAACCTGGCTTACTGATACGATGCAGCTCGCTTAGCACAGGCTCTTTGTCCTCGGCGTACTTGAGATAGATCCTGAGCGCCGGAAAACGACCAGCACGGATCACCTCAAAGCGGGTAATATACCCCTCGTCCTTCAGAACCTGGGCTATCGCCTGCTTCAGCCTGGAAGCTGGCATCACTACATAGTTCTGCCGGACGGCTATCGCGTTGCGCATCCTCGTCAACATGTCAGCAACAGGGTCAGTTATGCTCATACCTGACAGACTCTCCTATTCCGGAAATCCTGGTGAACACCACTCGAAACCAGAGCGGACGTTCCCCTGGCTAGTTCGCTTACCAGCTCGACTTGACAACGCCCGGAACCTTGCCGGACATGGCCAGCTCACGGAAGCAAATACGACACAGGTGGAACCTGCGCATATATCCACGTGGCCTACCACACCGCGAGCAGCGATTGCGAACGCGTACGTCGTATTTGCGGCGCGACTCTCGTATAACGATACTCTTCTTGGCCACTAAACTCTCCCTCCAGATTTCTCCCTAACAACTCGGTGCCGTAGCCACCGCCGAAGCACGACTACTTCCGCAGGACCTTAGGCCCTGGCAAAGGGCATCCCCAAGAGTTCCAGGAGATAACGGGCCTCTTCGTCGGTCTTGGCGGATGTCACGATTGTGATCTCGAACCCGCGCACCTTGTCAATCGCATCATAGTCGATTTCGAGGAACAGAACCTGCTCCCTCAAACCCAATGTGTAATTCCCGCGTCCGTCAAAGGCGTCCCGAGAAACCCCGGAAAAATCACGCCGACGCGGCAGAGCGACGTTCACCAAGCGATCCAGGAACGAGTACATCCGCTCGCCACGAAGAGTCACCTTCGCACCAATAGGGTTACCCTCACGCAGCTTGAAAGCAGCAATAGACTTGCGTGCTCGCGTGATCACCGGCTTTTGCCCGACAATTGCCGTCAGGTCGCTCACTGCGGCATCCAACGCCTTGGGGTTCTGCAATGCCTCCCCCAGGCCAACGTTCACCACGACCTTTTCCAGGCGTGGGACTTGCATCACACTCTCATAGGAGAACCGTTCCATCATCGCTGGAACGACTTCTTCCCCGTAAAGCTCCTTCAGATTCGCCATCCTCTTCACTCCTGCGACCTGTGCTCGATGCAGGCTCACACCTACTCGATTACTTCGTCACACTTTTTGCAGATACGCGTCTTGGAACCATCTGGATTCACGCGATAGCCCACTCGACTGTGCTGATCACAATGCGGGCATACCAGGGCCACATTCGACAGATTAACCGGCGCTTCGCGCTCGATGATCCCGAACTGCGTGCGCACATTGCCAGTCCGCCGCTGGTGCTTCTTGATAATATTCACACCCGACACGATCAGTCGCTTTTCCTTGGGGAAAACCGTGTGTACCGTGCCACGCGCGCCCTTGTCATCACCAGCGATTACCTCAACGGTATCACCCTTTTTGATTTTCATCGCCAACTCCTCAACGACTTCGTTTGCTCACCCGAGCACGCTCACCCAAGCACCCGATCACAGCCTGACTAGAGAACCTCGGGAGAAAGCGAAACGATTTTCATAAAACCGAGGTCCCGCAACTCGCGCCCCACCGGGCCGAAAATGCGCGTTCCTCTCGGATTCTGCACCTGGTCCAGGATAACGGCTGCATTATCATCAAAGCGAATATACGAGCCATCCGGACGTCCATATTCCTTCGCCGTACGCACGACCACCGCGCGCACCACATCCTTCTTTTTCACGGAACCGCCGGGGGAGGCCTCCTTGACGGAAGCGATAATCACATCTCCCACACCGGCATAGCGGCGGCGAGAACCCCCCAGGACCTTGATACACATGATCTCCCGCGCTCCGGTGTTGTCCGCCACCTTGAGCCTGGTAAATGGCTGAATCATCTCTCGTCACTCCATCATCCTAATAAGCTGCCGCACAACCCAGTCGTGCGCCAACCCAAGGTCATTGATCCCCAGGCGTTACGACTCGGCGCTATTGCCCTTGACGATATTCTGGACGGCCCAACGCTTGCGGCGGCTTATAGGACGAGACTCGATGATCTCGACGATATCGCCTTCTTTGCAGGCCTGTTCCTCATCGTGTGCCAAGTACTTTTTGGCCGTACGCAGAATCTTGCGGTACAGGGGATGCTTCTTGGCTACTTCAACTTCCACAACCACGGTCTTCTGCATCTTGGTGCTGACGACGCGGCCAGTCATTACTCTACGTGGCATACCTACCGTCCCTCTGCTTTCAACTCCAGCTCTCGCAGGATCGTCATGGCCCGGGCAACATCCCGGCGCACTTGACCGATGCGGCTGGTATCCGACAATTGCTTGGTCTCGGCCTGGAACCTCAGGTTCATCAGCTCCTGATTCAACTCATTGATTCTCCGGGCCAACTCCTCGCGAGTCATGTCCCTAAATTGCTGTGGCTTCATGCGGTCTCCCCCTCGGCAGTTTCCTTCTGGATAAATGCCGTTTCGATGGGCAATTTCTGGGCTGCGAGACGCAGAGCCATCCGAGCGGTTTCTTCATCCACACCGCCCACTTCAAAGATGATCCTTCCCGGCTTGACCACGGCTGCGTAATGATCCACCGCGCCCTTACCGCTACCCATACGGGTTTCGGCAGCCTTCTGCGTGACCGGCTTGTCCGGGAAAATGCGAATCCACACTTGCCCACTGCGCTTCATCTGGCGTACCACCACCCGACGAGCAGCCTCAATCTGCCGGCTGGTAATCCACGACGGCTCCAAGGCTTTCAGGGCATAATCCCCGTAGAAAAGTTCCGAGCCTCGCGTCGCCTTGCCCTTCATGCGCCCGCGATGCTGCTTGCGATGCTTAAGCCTCTTTGGCATCAACATGACAGTTACACTCCCTATGCGTTTCCAGAGGCCTCAGCGGCCTCGGGCAGAACCTCACCACGATAGATCCAAACCTTCACGCCAATACGGCCGAAGGTGGTCAGGGCCTCGGACACGGCATAGTCGATGTCAGCCCGCAAGGTCTGCAGAGGCACCCGCCCCTCGCGCGTCCACTCACGGCGAGCCATTTCCGAACCGGCCAAACGGCCAGAGCAAACGATCTTGACGCCCTTGGCGCCAGCTCGCATCGCCCGGGTCACTGCCTGCCGCATGGCACGCTTCTGAGATACCCGGCGCTCCAGTTGCTCGGCAATGCTCTCCGAAACGAGATGCGCGTCCAATTCGGGGCGCTCTACCTCTACCACGTCGAGCCGCAGATTCTTCCCGGTCACATCCGTGAGGCTCTCCAGTCGGCCCTTTAACGCGTTCACGTTAGAGCCTTTGCGCCCAATCACAATACCTGGTCTGGCTGTCACAATCGTGACAGCGATTTGCTTCGGGAAGCGCTGGATCTCGATGCGCGAAATCCCCGCGCGTCCCAGCTGATTGTGTATCAAACTACGTATCTTCACATCCTCGGTCAGGAGCTCCGCGTACTGCTTGCCTTCGGCAAACCACCGGGACTCCCAATCCTTGATGTAACCAAGCCTAAAGCCAATTGGATGTACTTTGCGGCCCAAGATTCCCTCCTTGCATTCCCCCAGCCGTATCCACTACATTATGCCTTCTCGGACAAAACAACTGTAATATGAGAGCCTCGCTTCAAAATAGGCTTGTATCGACCTCGTGCGCCCGGCCGGCCGCGCTTGAGGGTTGGCCCCTCATCCGCCATGATCTGGGCCACATAGAGGTCACCCACTGACAGCCCATAGTTCTCCTCGGCATTCGCTGCCGCGGAGGCGATGGTCTTGGCCACTACTTTAGCGGCCGCCTTGGGCGTAAACCGCAGGATCGTCAAGGCCTCATTCACATCGCGCCCACGCACCAGGTCGACTACCAGCCGCACCTTCTGGGGCGACATTCGAACATACTTTGTCACTGCTCTGACTTCGGTATCCATCCCTGTCTCCTCAGGCACCTTCAACCGCAGCGTGCTGAAGCTCCAAGTAATAATTGAGAATCACCCGTTGATCGGCGCTGCGCATCTCTTGGCGCGCCACCTTTAGCCTCAGACTACGCGAGTCTTGCGCTCACTGCCGCCGTGGCCACGGAAATACCGTGTGGGCGCAAATTCGCCCAGCCGATGCCCGACCATATTCTCGGTAATGTACACAGGAATGTGGCGTCGGCCATCATGCACTGCGACCGTATGCCCCACCATCTGCGGGAAAACCACTGACGAGCGCGCCCACGTCTTGATCACGCGCTTCTCGCCGCGCAGGTTCATCTGCTCGACTTTTTTCAGCAACTTGGGCGATATGAACGGCCCCTTTTTCAACGATCTCGACATACTCAAACCTCCTACCCCAAGCGACCTTTGGTCGCTACTAGTCTGCCTTACAAGGGGGCTATGATACTACCGCCCCTTGCCACGTCTGCGAACGATGAACTTGTCGGTAGTCTTGTTACGACGCGTCTTTTTGCCCAGCGTGGGCTTGCCCCACGGGCTCTTGGGCGAAGACATACCAATCGGCGCCTTGCCCTCACCACCACCATGCGGGTGGTCACGCGGGGTCATCGCAGAGCCACGGGTAGATGGCCGACGGCCCAACCAACGACTGCGCCCGGCTTTGCCGAGCTGAATATTGCCGTGATCCACGTTGCCCACCTGTCCAAGGGTCGCGAAGCAATCGCGCCGCACCAACCGCACTTCGGTGGAGGGCAGCCGCAGATGCACATAGTCGCCCTCTTTGGCCAGCACCTGGGCAGACGTTCCAGCGGCACGCGCCATCTGGCCGCCCTTGCCCTTGTACAGCTCGATGTTGTGCACCGTCGAGCCCAAGGGGATGCGCTCCAGCGGCAGGGCGTTGCCCACGCGAATCTCTGCGTCAGGGCCAGACATCACCATATCATTGACCTGCAAACCCAGAGGAGCCAGAATGTAACGCTTCTCCCCATCCGTGTAGACTAGCAGGGCAATACGCGCCGACCGATTGGGATCGTACTCAATCGAGGCCACCTTGGCAGGCACGCCCAGCTTGTCTCGCTTGAAATCAATGATCCGATACCTACGCTTATGCCCACCGCCCTGATGCCTGACGGTAACCTTGCCCCGGAAGTTACGACCCGCCTTCTGATTGATACCAACGACCAAAGACTTTTCCGGCGTTGTCCGGGTGATCTCTTCAAAGGTACTGCTCGTCATTCCTCTACGGGAAGGCGTCGTGGGCTTGTAAACCTTAATAGCCATTAGTCATTCCCTTCACGTTGACTGAACGTTCCATACTGAAAGGCGAACTAGACGCCCTCAAAGAAGCTGATGGTCTGGCCAGAAGCCAGCGTGACGATAGCCTTTTTCCAATCCGACGTGCGGCCTTGCTTGCGGCCAAACCGCCGACTCTTGCCGCGCACGTTCATGATATGGACGTCGACCACACTCACGTTAAAAACCGACTCCACGGCCCAACGCACCTGGAGCTTGTTCGCCCGCTTGTCTACTTCGAACGTGTAACGCTGAAGCTCGTCAACTTGATAGTTGCTTTTCTCGGTCAGAATCGGCCGCTTTAAAATCTCATACTGATGCATGGTGAAGCTCTCCATCTGTCACTTGTCATCTATTTCTTGGTGACCAGCAGCTCACTATCCCAGCGATTGTTACGCGGCAGGTAGGGCCTGCTCTGTGGCACCAAGCCAATTATGAATAGTTTCCACCGCATCAAGCGGCATAATCAGGTATTCATACCCCAACAGATCCCGAACGCTCAAGCAGTTGGCGCGCAGAGTCTTGACATTCGGCAAGTTCCGCGCAGACAACTCGATGCCGTTGTTCGTGTCTGTAAGCAAGATCAAAGCCGACGATCCCACTCCAAGACGCCCCAGGAGCTCTTCCATGAACTTGGTCTTGGGCTGCTCCGTGCTCAAGGCATCCACCACCAGCAGCCGCTCGTCCGCCGTCTTGGCTGACAGCGCGGAACGCAGCGCCAGGCGGCGCATCTTGCGGTTCATCTTTTGCTCATAGCTGCGCGGCTGCGGCCCAAAAACGACTCCGCCGCCCTTCCAATGAGGTGCGCGGCTGCTTCCCTGGCGGGCGCGGCCCGTGCCCTTTTGCTTCCAAGGCTTGGAACCGCCGCCGCTGACCTCGCCGCGGGTCTTGGTCTTGTGGGTGCCCAATCGGGCATTGGCCAACTGGCGAACAAGCGCCTGATGCATGACCGCCTCGTTAGGCTCGATGCCGAAAACCTCGTCAAGTAGCTCTATTTCGTTGACCGTTTCACCGGTCATGTTACGAACCGGTACTCGCATTGCTATCTCTCCCTGCGTTTCATTTCCTGGCGAGAATTACTCTCCACAGGTATCACGATTATCCCCTGGTACACAGACAAGGATTCTCGCCTGTTACCGCTCCAGAGCGCGCCTGTTGCGTTTCACCTGGGTCTTGGCGGCCTTGCGCACAAAAACCAGTCCATCCTTTGGCCCAGGAACCGCGCCCCGAATGGCGAGCAAATTTCTCTCCGGGTCTACCTTGACGACTTCTAGATTCAGCACCGTCACGCGCTCGTTGCCCATATGTCCAGGCCCGCGCAGACCCTTGTAAACGCGCCCCGGTGTCGTGCCCGACCCGATGGCGCCAACAGCTCGTGCCCTGTCAGACTGACCGTGAGTCATGGGGCCGCCTTTAAAGTGGTGCCGCTTCATACCACCGGCAAAGCCCTTCCCCTTGGAAATCCCCGTGACGTCTACCGCCTCGCCCGTCGCAAACAGGCTGACATCGATCACCTGGCCAAGCTTGTACTGGTCCACATCATCGGTGCGGATCTCGCGCAGGTAACGCAGCGGAGGCAATTCCCCTAGATGACCCTTCTGGGGCTTGTTCAGTCGCTTGGCATGCTCAAAACCAACCTGGATAGCGTTATAGCCATCCGTCGCTTCGGTCTTGATTTGCGTAACGTAGCAGGGGCCGGCCTCAACCAATGTGACCGACACCACCTCACCAGTTTCCGTGAAAAGTTGGGTCATCCCAACTTTCCTGCCCAAAATCGCTTGTCTCTTTCCCATCTTTTCCTCCGGGGGCGTCAGTGTTTGGCAGCCACTCGGGCGCGATCGACCGAGTAGGGCTGCAAGGCTTGCACCTTTCCCCCTTTGTTTCTAATGATCCGTTTAATTACAAGAATTAGAGCTTGATCTCGATGTCCACGCCAGCCGGCAAGTCGAGCCGCATCAACGTGTCAATGGTCTTGGAGTTCGGGTCCAACACGTCAATCAGACGCTTGTGGGTCCGAATTTCCAACTGCTCACGCGAGTCACGGTCGATAAACGGAGAGCGCGCCACACTGAATTTCTCAATACGGGTGGGCAGGGGCACAGGTCCTACCACGGCCGCGCCCGTCCGCTCTGCCGCATCCACGATCTGGCGAGCTGACTGGTCCAGTACTCGATGATCATACGCCTTTAGCCGAATTCTGATCCGCTGTTGCTTGGCCATACTCATTGGGATGGAAGGCACTCTTTCAGTCTATGCCGAAAGTGTGCCCCTCGACCCCACCTCCTCCTATATTTGACTTACTCGATGATTTCAGTCAAGACGCCCGCGCCCACGGTGCGGCCGCCCTCACGAATGGCAAAGTGCGACCCGATTTCCAGCGCCACCGGCGTGATCAACTGCACCGTCAGGTTGGCGTTGTCCCCG